>Ga0209575_10000074_pt1 | contig 118880 bp, 106 predicted proteins | sample Medcelwee11metaG_FD_187172 | JGI IMG/M metagenome (GOLD analysis project Ga0209575, IMG submission 187172) | Freshwater pond sediment microbial communities from the University of Edinburgh, under environmental carbon perturbations - Medium... | ecosystem: Environmental > Aquatic > Freshwater... | reverse complement strand
CCGCAGAGTGGCGAAGGCGGACGGGAGACACCGGACGAATCGGGGAGGAAAGGAAGAGTTGCCGCGTGAGCGAGTGATTTTTTAGCAGGGAAGCTAAAAAATTTGTCACGAGGTAGCGGCACTATCACCAGAATATCAGGCGCGGTTCAGGGCTTGGGGATATATGAAAAATACGCCTTAGTTGGCTGATGGGTTTCTACACTCGCTATGCTCGTTCCGCTCTGCCCATCCTACCAGCTAATTGTCTAATTCAACAGCAAACATCGCCTGATAAGCGGCCTCCGCAAAGGCTTGTTGTCCCCGTTGTGAGAAATGCGTGCCGTCTCTGCGCATCAGCAGTTGATCTGTGTCTGGCCCCATAAACACGCCATTTTGTACTGCAATCACTGCCTGTTGTGCTTCGCGCACGGCTGGGCTTGCGGTGTCTTTTAACCAAGAAGCGATAGAAATAAACACTGGCGCGGTGATTTTTAAGCCGCGCAAACCTTGAATCATTGCTGATAAGTCGGTTTGATAAGCTGTGCGAGAGGTTTCTAAGGCAGTGTCTGTTTCTCCTTGATGCCAAATCACCTGCGTCACTTTCAAACCTTGTGCGGCCAGTGCTTGTTGCGTGGTGGCAATGCGCGGGAAAAACTTGCCATCCGGTCGCCATTGATGCACTGCTGAACCCGCAATCGCTAAAGGTACTAATAGCACGCGCTGATAGGGTGTTTGTTGCAACACCAAATCGGCAAAGGGCAGCCACACCGAGCCTTGATCGCCGCTGGTGCCTAGTAAGGGGTCTTGTGCGACAAAGCAAGCGCCTGCAAAGAAGTTATAAACATTTTGGCGTGGTGTGTATAAATGTTCGCCGTGATTGGCGGCGTTGGATTGTCCTAAAATCAGTAATACCAGCGTGTGGTCGCTTGCCAAGGTTTTGCAATCAATCACTGTTCGATTTTGTTTGCCGTGATAGCCTTCGCTTTCAAGCTGGCTGAGGTGCCAGGAGATTTTAGCTTGTTGTAGCCATTTGAAGGGAAAAACATGGAAATGCCCCACGGTTATGCCATACGCAAACGCCAGCAGCATTAAAAACAGGGTGAGGCTCAGGTGTTTCATGGGGATGTAGCGGTCTTATGGGGTTTGATGCGCCTTTGGCACGACCCTGTGGTTACTTATTTCACGCCGTGTGCGACTTTTTTCCGCACACGCCCAGAAAACAGCCTGTTTCCCGCTCCCTGAGCGGAGTCGAAGGGCGCGGGAAACAAGCCCGGCGGCGTGTTCCCTTCCCTTCGACTCCGCTCAGGGCACGCGGCTCCGCTCAGGGAACGGAAAATCGCACACGGCGTTTATTTCAGTGTTTGTACGCCGTTGTCTCCACCCAGTAACAAAATATCTGCCGGACGCCGGGCAAATAGGCCATTGGTGACGACGCCAGTGATTTGGTTGAGGGTGGTTTCGAGTTCTACGGGATTGAGGATGTGCAGGCCGTAAATGTCCAGGATGACATTGCCGTTGTCGGTCAGGAAGCCTTCGCGCCAAGTGGGTTTGCCGCCGAGTTTGACCAGCTCGCGGGCCACGTAGCTGCGGGCCATCGGGATGACTTCGATGGGTAGCGGAAAGGTGCCTAATCTATCGACCAGTTTGGAGTCGTCGGCAATGCACACAAATTGTGTGGCAACGGCGGCGACAATTTTTTCCCGAGTCAGTGCCCCGCCGCCGCCTTTGGTGAGATGTAAATGCTGGGTGGCTTCGTCAGCGCCGTCTACATACACGGCAATCTCGCCTACGCTGTTGAGTTCAAACACCGGAATCCCGTGTTTTTTCAGGCGTTGTGCGCTGGCTTCAGAGCTGGCGACGGTGCCTTCAATTTTATGTTTGATCCCGGCCAAGGCGTCAATGAAGTGGTTAGCCGTGCTGCCGGTGCCGACACCGACGATGGTGTCATTGAGTATGTAATCGAGTGCAGCTTGTGCAGCGCGTTTTTTTTTATCATCGGAAGTCATGTGCTTATCTCTTGAGTTTTCAGCAGATGGTACCGCCCGTGGCGGCGTTATTTTGAACGCACCCTGAGCGTAAGTCGCAGGGTAGCGGCGCTATCTGGCTGGGTGTAAAAAAGGTATTATAGACGCCTTGCGCAATTCCTCACAAACTCAAGATTTTTATCCCCTATGCTCACTGCTTATGTAAAAAAAATTCTGCAAGCCCGTGTGTATGACGTGGCAAATGAAACCGATTTGGATCATGCGGCTGCTTTGTCACGGCGTTTGAATAATAAGGTGCTGATTAAACGTGAAGATCAGCAGCCGGTGTTTTCTTTCAAAATTCGCGGCGCTTACAATAAAATTGCTAACTTGCCTGAGGCGGTGCGCGCATTGGGGGTGATTGCCGCATCGGCGGGTAATCATGCGCAAGGAGTGGCTTTGTCCGCCAGTCAATTGGGCATTTCCGCTTTAATTGTGATGCCGAAAACCACGCCGGATATTAAGGTAAATGCGGTGCGCCAGTGGGGGGCTGAGATTATTCTGCACGGCAATTCTTATGATGATGCCGGGGCTTATGCCAAGCGCTTAGCCGTAGAGCAAGGTTTGACTTTTATTCCGCCTTACGATGATGCCGATGTGATTGCGGGTCAAGGCACGATAGGCATGGAGATTTTGCATCAGTATACCGACACCATCGACGCGATTTTTGTGCCGGTGGGTGGTGGTGGGCTGATTGCGGGGATTGCGGCTTATGTGAAATATGTGCGCCCGGAAATCAAAATTATCGGCGTGGAGCCGGTCGATGCGGCCTGTTTGCACGATGCTTTGCGAGCGGGAGAGCGGATTATCCTAGAGCAAGTGGGGATTTTTGCCGACGGGGTGGCGGTAAAACAGGTGGGCGAGTTGCCGTTTTTGTTGGCGCGTGAGTATGTCGATGAAGTCTTGTTGGCGACCACGGATGAGATTTGCGCGGCGATTAAGGATATTTTTGAAGCCACGCGGGTGGTCACTGAACCTGCTGGGGCGTTGGCGTTGGCGGGGTTGAAGCAATATGTGCAGCGTGAAGCTTGTGTTAATCAGACGCTGGTGACGATAGCCAGCGGTGCTAACATGAATTTTGAGCGTCTCCAGCACATCGCGGAGCGCACCGAAGTTGGCGAAGGCCGTGAAGCGCTGATGGCCGTCACTATCCCGGAACAGCCCGGCAGTTTTCGTACCTTTTGCCATACCTTGGGCAGCCGCACGATTACTGAATTTAATTATCGCTATGCCCATCACCGGGAGGCTCAGGTGTTTGTGGGGATGCGTTTGGGCGAGAATGGCTTGGAGGAAAAGAATAAATTAATTCAAAAACTCCAGGACAAGTCTTATACCGTGTTTGATTTGAGCGACAATGAAACGGCGAAAACCCATGTGCGGCATATGGTGGGCGGTCACGCGCAATGTATGTTAGACGAGCGGATTTTCCGGGTGGAATTTCCAGAACGTCCCGGTGCATTGCTGCATTTTCTGACTGAAATGGGTAGTCGCTGGAATATCAGTTTGTTTCATTACCGCAATCATGGCGCGGCCTATGGCCGAGTGCTGATGGGAGTCCAGGTGCCGACTGCGGAAATAGACATTTTCTGTGGCTTGTTGACGCGTTTAGGTCATGCCTATTGGCCGGAGGACGACAATCCGGCTTATCGCTTGTTCCTAAATTGAGCGGGAAAACTTAATGCAGGGTGGGGGCTGTCGAATCGGCGGGTTCGCCGGTCGCTAATTCAGTCGGGGTGGCTGCTCTCACGCCAACCACACTGACATAAAAGGTCACGGTTTGACCTGCCAAAGGGTGGTTGCCATCGACTGTTAATTGGGTGTCGCTGATCGCGGATACCACGAAGGTCTTAACCTCTCCGTGTTCGTTTTGAAACTCCACCTCAGCACCAAGCCTGCGAAACTGCGGTGGCACATTGTTAATGTCATCGGTGAAAGTCAGCTCAGCCAAACGAGGGCCGAAGCCCTCTTCTGGGGTCAGACTGACAGTCACCGCTTCGCCCGCCACCCGGCCTTCTAGTGCCGCCTCAATCTTATGAAACAATCCCTTGTCGGCACCATGTACATAGGCCACCGGCAAATCAGACTTTTCAAAAAAATCGTCTTTTTCATCCTTGATGGTGTAGGTAATGTACACCACGCGGTTTTTTTGAATAGGCAACAAGGTGTCGGTCATAAGCAGCTCAGCGGTAACAAAAAGAGAAAAGTGGGTGACAGGTCTTTATTTTCTCATCTTGCGCAGTTTCTGAATAGCCTGAATCCGCGCCATGGCATCAATCAGTTCAGCCTGAGCCTTGGCGTAATCAATATTACTCTGTTTGTCTGCCAGTAATTTTTCAGCCCGTTCCTTGGCCTGTATAGCAGCGGCTTCATCCAGGTCTTTAGCACGCACGGCAGTGTCTGCCAGCACCGTCACCAAGTATGGTTGTATTTCCAACACGCCGCCAGACACATAGAAAAATTCCTGGTGGCCAGGCTTAGTCTGCACGCGCACTTCGCCTGGATGCAGGAAAGTCAACAGCGGGGCATGGCGGGGGGTGATACCCACCTCGCCTTCAACCGCAGGCGCAAACACCATTTCTGCTAGACCAGAAAAAATGGACTCCTCGGCACTGACAATATCGACATGGATAGTCATAGTCATGATTACATACCCCAGTCGGGTGGGCGTCTACACGCCCACTCGTGGTTAGAGTGTCTTAGCCTTTTCAACCGCTTCTTCGATGCTGCCAACCATATAAAATGCCTGTTCGGGCAAATGGTCGTATTCACCGCTGACAATCGCTTTAAAGCCCTTAATCGTGTCTTTCAGCGACACATATTTGCCTGGCGAACCGGTGAAGACTTCGGCGACGAAGAAAGGTTGTGACAGGAAACGCTGAATTTTACGTGCGCGAGAGACGATTTGTTTATCAGACTCGGAGAGTTCATCCATCCCCAAAATCGCGATAATGTCTTTCAGTTCTTTGTAGCGTTGCAGCGTGCCTTGTACTGAACGAGCCACATCATAATGTTCCTGACCCACCACTAAGGGATCAAGCTGGCGACTGGTGGAGTCCAAGGGGTCTACCGCTGGATAAATCCCCAATTCTGCCACTTGACGCGATAACACCACGGTCGCATCCAAATGCGCGAAGGTGGTTGCCGGTGAAGGGTCGGTCAAGTCGTCGGCAGGCACGTACACCGCCTGAATCGAGGTGATAGAACCGGTTTTGGTAGAAGTGATGCGTTCTTGCAACACGCCCATTTCTTCCGCCAGAGTGGGCTGATAACCCACGGCTGAAGGCATACGGCCTAACAGCGCGGACACTTCGGTACCGGCCAAGGTGTAGCGATAGATGTTGTCGATGAATAACAACACGTCACGGCCTTCGTCACGGAAAAACTCGGCCATCGTCAAGCCCGACAGCGCAACCCGTAAGCGGTTACCTGGCGGCTCGTTCATCTGACCATACACCAGCGACACCTTATCTAACACGCCGCCTTCGCTCATTTCGTGGTAGAAGTCGTTCCCTTCGCGGGTACGCTCACCCACCCCGGCAAACACCGAGAAGCCACTGTGTTCCATGGCGATGTTACGGATCAATTCCATCATGTTGACGGTCTTGCCCACCCCGGCACCGCCAAACAGACCGACTTTACCGCCTTTCGCGAAGGGGCATACCAAGTCAATCACTTTGATGCCAGTTTCCAGTAATTCATTGCTGGCGGCCAGCTCATCGAAAGCGGGAGCTTTACGGTGAATCGGCCAACGGGCCTCTTCACCTATCGCTCCTTTTTCATCAATCGGATTACCGAGTACATCCATGATGCGGCCCAGCGTCTTTTGACCCACCGGCACGCTGATCGGTGCGCCGGTGTTGGTCACGCTCAACTCGCGACGCAAGCCATCGGTGGTGCCCATGGCAATGGTACGCACCACGCCATCGCCAAGCTGTTGTTGTACTTCGAGAGTCAGCCCCGCCCCATCGACCGTCAAGGCATCGTAGACTTTAGGCATGCCCTCACGGGGAAACTCAACATCGACCACCGCGCCGATGATCTGCACAATTTTGCCAGAACTCATGCTATTCCTCTTAGTATCTTAAATGATTAGACGGCTGCTGCACCCGCAACAATTTCCGACAATTCTTGGGTAATCGCGGCTTGGCGGGCCTTGTTATAGGCCAATTGCAATTCGCCAATCAGGTCGCCAGCATTGTCGGATGCACTCTTCATCGCCACCATGCGCGCCGCTTGTTCGCAGGCAATATTCTCCACCAAGCCTTGGTAGACGCAGGATTCAATATAGCGACCGAGCAGATGCGCCAGTACCACTTCCGCATTAGGCTCGTAAATATAATCCCAATGGTGTTTTAGTTTCTCATCGGGGTCTGCCGTGATGGGAAGCAGGCGTTCAACTTGTGGGGTCTGGGTCATGGTATTGATGAATTTGTTATACACCAAATGCAGTTCATCAATTTCGCCGTCACTAAACGCCGTCAACATCACCTGGATTGTTCCGATTAAGGATTCCAGGGTAGGAGAGTCTCCCAGATGCGACGCTTGGGCCACAATCTTGCCGCCCACCCTTTTGAAAAAAGCGCTGCTTTTGCCACCAATAGTACAGATGTCCAGTTCCAGCTCTCGATTTCTCCAGTCTTTCATGGCACCCAGTGCGGTTTTGAACAAGTTCGTGTTCAAGCCGCCACACAGCCCCCGATCTGAAGAAATAATGATCACACCCACCCGTTTCACTGCACGCTCTTCCATATAAGCGTGCCGGTATTCTGGATGCGCATTGGCCAAATGTCCGATGACTTTCCGAATCTTATCGGCATAAGGACGAGAACGTTCCATCTGCAATTGCGCTTTGCGCATCTTGCTGGCAGCCACCATTTCCATCGCACGCGTGATCTTTTGCGTGTTTTTTACACTGGATATCTTGGTGCGAATCTCTTTTCCACTTGCCATTCTGTTTGTTCCGTTTCTTGTTTGCCAGTCCAGGAGTGAGGGCCTGGAGAAACCGCAACAGCATGTAAACCTAGCATTTACACACGGATAACCTCCAAGAAAACACCGGGTTATCCGTGTGAATCATTACCAGCTATGGTTAGCTTTGAAATCGTCTAATGCTTTTTTGAAAGCATTTTCAATTTCATCGTTATAGTCACCGCTTTCATTAACCTTATCCAGCAGTGCTTGGTGGCTGTTACGCATAAAAGTGTGCATGGCTACTTCAAAACCAACGACTTTCTTCACATCCACGTCGTCGATATAACCACGGTCAGCAGCAAACAAGGAAACGGCCATTTCAGCCACGGTCAATGGCGAATACTGTTTCTGCTTCATTAATTCCGTGACTCGCTGACCACGCTCGATTTGCTTGCGGGTTGCTTCGTCCAGATCAGAGGCAAACTGCGCAAACGCAGCCAGTTCACGATATTGCGCCAGACTGAGGCGAATACCCCCACCGAGTTTCTTCATAATCTTGGTTTGAGCTGCTCCACCCACGCGGGATACCGACAAACCCGCATTAATCGCTGGACGAATCCCAGAGTTGAACAGGTCGGTTTCTAGGAATATCTGACCGTCAGTAATAGAAATCACGTTGGTGGGTACGAAAGCAGACACGTCACCCGCTTGCGTTTCAATAATCGGCAACGCAGTGAGTGAACCGGTTTTGCCTTTGATTGCGCCGCCAGTGACTCGTTCCACGTAATCCGCATTAACCCGAGCGGCCCGTTCTAGCAAACGTGAGTGCAAATAGAACACGTCGCCGGGATAAGCTTCACGACCTGGCGGACGGCGTAACAGCAGCGAAACTTGGCGATAAGCCCAAGCCTGCTTGGTTAAATCGTCATAAATGATCAACGCATCTTCGCCGCGATCACGGAAGTATTCGCCCATCGAACAGCCCGCATAAGGGGCAATAAACTGCATAGAAGCCGGATCGGACGCAGAAGCCGCCACGATAATGGTGTGACCCATTGCACCGTGTTCTTCCAGCTTGCGCACCACGTTGGCAATCGAAGAGGCTTTCTGCCCTATCGCCACATAGATACATTTGATGCCGGTGCCTTTTTGATTGATGATGGCATCAATCGCCACCGCCGTTTTACCGGTCTGGCGGTCACCGATGATCAATTCACGTTGACCACGGCCAATTGGTACCATCGTGTCAATGGCCTTCAGCCCTGTTTGTACTGGCTGGTTCACCGATTGACGACTGATCACACCCGGTGCGACCTTTTCAATGGGTGCGCTGAGTGTGGTGTTAACCGGGCCTTTACCATCAATGGGTTGACCCAATGAGTTGACTACGCGCCCCAATAATTCTGGGCCGATAGGCACTTCCAACACCCGACCGGTACAGCGCACCCAATCGCCTTCCGTCAAGTGTTCATACGCGCCCAAAATCACCGCACCGACTGAATCACGTTCCAGGTTTAATGCCATCCCATAAGCATTTGGGAATTCCAACATTTCGCCCTGAAGCGCATCAGCAAGCCCATGTATACGCACGATACCATCGGTCACACTGACCACGGTTCCTTCGCTACGGGCTTGGGTGGTTAGATCGTAGTTTTGAATTCGTTTCTTAATCAGTTCACTGATTTCTGATGGATTAAGCTGCATCATATCTCTCAAAACCTGTTGCAAGCGGGTTTGCCCGCGAAGTTGACCGAATCAGAACCTGACTGACCTCAGCCGCGCAATTCAGTGGCCAGTTGCTGGAGTCGGCCACGCATCGACAAGTCGATCACCTGATCGCCGGCGCGGATCACCCAGCCTCCCAGGAGCGCTTTGTCCATTTTGACATTGATTTCAATCTTTCTGCCGAAGCGTTTCGTCAGCACCGCCTCGACTGCCTGTTGCTGTGCATCGTCCACCTCATAAGCTGAAGTCAGTTCCACACGCAGATAGCCCTCATGGGCTGCCTTTAGCATTTCAAACTGTGCAGCCAGAGAACGCACCACAGCCAACCGGTGGTTGGCTGCCAGCAATTTGATGAAATTATTCGCTTCTTCATCAAACGGCACGTCGGACTGTTGTTGACAGAGGTCCAGCAAAATCTGCGTCAAAGTCGCCTTATTCACAGCGGGATTGCTGACCAACGCGACCATGTTTGCATCCTGCATCACTGCGCTGAGGAAGCCCAAACGCGCCGACCAAGAGGCCAAACTGTTTGAGTTTACCGCTAGCTGAAACACCGCTTGCGCATAGGGACGCGCTAGGGTTGCAAGTTCTGCCATGACTGTAACCGCCTAGAGTTTTTGCGCCAATTTAGTAACAAAGTCACCATGGGCCTGAGCATTGACTTCCTGTTCCAGGATTTTCTCAACACCTTGCATCACCAAACTTGCAACTTGCTCACGCAGTTGTTCTTTGGCCCGGTTGGCTTCCTGTTCAATTTCAGCTTTGGCTGCATCTAACTGGCGCTGGCCTTCCAGCCGACCCGCCTGTTTCGATTCCTCGATAATTTCATTAGCGCGTTTATTGGCCTGAGCAATGATTTCAGCCGCTTGCTGTTTTGCTTCGCGCAGGCGTTCAGTCGCTCTGCGCTCTGCCAGCGTCAGCTCATGCTTACCACGCTCAGACGCCGCTAATCCATCAGCAATGCGTTTGCTGCGGTCGGCCATCATCTTGGTCAACGGCTCCCACAGGAAGCTGTTAATAAACCAGACCAAAACCGCAAACGTACCGATCTGACCGAAAAGTGTCGCTGTGACGTTCACGTATGCTTATCCCCCGTGGTTGTAGAGGTAATGGTACACCTGACTGTTAGTGACCAACTTGTGACATGAGCGCGCCCACGAAGGGGTTAGCCGTCGCAAACCACATAGAGAGACCCAGGGCGATCATCGGGAACGCTTCCATCAAACCACCGGTGAATAACATTTGTCCCATCAGTTGCGGACGCATTTCTGGTTGACGGGCAATCCCTTCCAGATACTTGGAACAAATCAAACCCCAGCCCAGCGTTGAACCCAAACTGGCACCAGCCAAGATTATACCCACGCCAATGGCAGTGTAAGCATAGATCATACTGACAGCTTGCATAATTTCAGGGGACATCAAAAGCTCTCCTTAAAGGTTAATAAAAATAAAAAAAGAGATAAATAACAATCACACAACATCTTTAGTGCGCTTCAGCTTCTTGGTGTGCTACGCTCAAATAAGCGATAGTCAGCAACATGAAGATGTACGCTTGTAAACTAATCACCAAAATGTGGAAAATTGCCCAAGCACCTCCTGGTAGAAATTGTATCCACCAAGGCAATAGCGCAATCAATAGGAAGATCAGCTCGCCCGCAAACATATTACCAAACAAACGCAAAGCCATACTGACGGGCTTAGACAGTTCCTCAATCGTGGTCATGATCACGTTGAAAGGCATCAAGATGATCTTAGCAATGATGTTTTCAGCCGCAAAGGGATGAAACAGGAACAATTGCAGATAACCCCAACCACCTTTAATCTTGATATTGTAGTACAAGATCATCGCAAACACGCTGAGAGACAAGCCAAAAGTGGTGGCTAAATCTGTGGTGGGCACCACTTTAAGTGAATGAATGCCGATGAAAGAGAAGAGCAGTGGCAACAAATCCACCGGCACCAAATCCATTGCGTTCATCAGAATAATCCACACAAAAATGGTCAACGCCAGTGGCGCGATCAGTGGATTATTGCCATCAAACATCTCTTTGGTTTGTTTTTCCACAAATTCTAAAATTGATTCTAAGAGAATTTGTCCTTTACCAGGATTCTCAAGACTTAAATTCTTACCTACTTTAAGAACTACCCAAGCCATCAGCCCTGCGGTCAGCAGGCCAAACAGCAAAGTATCCAGATGTATCGTCCAGAACCCTTGACCAATACTTAAATTGGCTAAGTGATGGGAGATATAATCAGTGGGGTTTAGGGCACCTGCAGCATTGCTCACAATGGCTACTCCGTTTGTCGCTTAATATCCAAAACAAAAAAACACTGTGCTAATAATCCGCATAGGACTTAAATAAGTATCCTAGCTGAGCCAGAGCAAACGTCATTAATAAGGGAATGGGTGCAAGTTTCAGCCAAACCATACCCACCGCAAATAACAAAATCGTAGTCACAAAGCGCTGTGCTGCGCCCACGTAAAAAAAGAGTACTTCACTACCTTGACCACTACTCGTCAGCGCCATCTGTGCAGCACCTCTGACCCAGTAGTAACCCGTGATCACATTCAGTAACGCAATGAAACCACCGAACAAGGCGGCATAAGCAGGCGCTATACCCTGATAGCCATAAAACCCTGCCCCAGCACTAAGCACCAGCACTGACTGCGCTATGACAATTTTATGCACACCCGTCTGCGCAAGCATCGGTGTGGGCGATAGGCGATTGCTCATGTTTTGTAACCAACGCTAACTGAACCAATGGCCTGCCCCAGTGGCCTACCAAGCCAAGACCAATAAACAAAACTAATTAGGCAAACCAACAAAGCCTCGCATTATAGTGGTTTCACGCATTTTGATCAATAAGGGGATAAAGAATTGTTATTGATATGCTGCATTGCAGCATCAGAGTGACAGCTTAATTAAATGTCGTTTTTCATGCAAGTCTGGGACGTTTAAAACTTGGGTCGCGGACTGCAAACCCCGCTTTTGCAAGGCGTTTAACTCGTCTTCCGGGAGTTTACCCTTGAGTGCCAACAGGCAGCCCCCTGCGGCGCATAGCGTGCTGGTTTGCTGATAAAAAGTCTCTAAATCGCTATAAGCCCGCGACAGAATGCTATTGAAGCGCTGCGGTGTCTGCCATTGTTCCACCCGCTGACAGACCACCGTGACATTGGACAAGCCCAGTTCGATCACTACCTGGGTGATAAAACGGGTTTTTTTCGCATTACTATCGAGCAAGCTAAACTGCCAGTCAGGCCGCGCCAACGCCAGTAACAAGCCAGGTAAACCAGCGCCCGTGCCCACATCCAATACCGCCGGGCCGCGCACATAGGGCAGCACCACTAAGCTGTCCAGCACATGGCGCGGAATCATCTCCTGCGGATCGCGCACCGCAGTGAGGTTATAGGCGCGATTCCACTTCAACAGCAACGCCAAATATTGCAACACCTGTTGCGGTAGTGTAGCGGGCAGGCTGAGTTGTAAAGCGTCCAAACCCGCGTGCAGCCGTTCAACCAAGCTCGGCGGAAAAGAAGTCGTCATGGGTGCCCCAGCTTGAGTGAAGGGTAAAAAAACTGTCCATAAAATAAACCAGTGGGCAGCGGCCTATTGCTTGACCACGCTGACCCAGTGACCTGCAATCCTAGCCTGCACCTTGGCGTCATACATCGCCTCGACACTGATGCCCGGCAAATGATAACGCCCCAGATAGGCCGCGTTCAGATGCACCTGATAACGCCGTGTTTCGCCCGCTTTGAGCGCAAAATAGGTGTAAATCCGATCATCACGCACCTCTTGATGTTCAAAATCGCCAGACGCGCCCACCGTGGGATTAACCGGCTCTTGTTTGTAGATTTCCCAGCCTGCGGGTAAAAGATGCGTGAGTGCCAGTTGACTCAGATCGCGACCACTGGTGTTGCGTATTTCCAGCAGTGCGACAAAGCTCAGGCTTTGTTTGAGCGCCTCAACCGCCAGTGGTTGACCATCCAGGGTTTGATAAGTCACTTGGATGGACAAACCCTCGGCAGCACTGGTTTCTTCGCCGATCTCCGGGATATAACTGGAAACCACCGCCGCATACAGGGTCTTACTGCCCTCATTGCGCAGGGTTAAATGACTGGACGCATCCGCCGGGACTGACAAAGCTTGGCGATACACGGGCTGATGCAGACTGGCAGACACTGGTGCCGCCTGATCTTGTTGCCACTGGAAGGCGTGTGGCAGCGCACGTCCGTCATAATCAATAAACGCCGCCAACGCCCGCAGGGCAAACGCTACACTGTGAGTGCTTTGCCAGCTCGTTTGACTCAACTGCCGCGCCAGATCATCGGCCAAGGTTTTGGCTGCCAGCTTTTGATCTAAAGCCAATAAACCTTGCAAAATCAGCGCTTGGTCGCGCATCGCTGAACCAAAACTGGCCTCGGGATGCGCCTCATTAGGAGGCTGCGGGCTTAATCCGACGACCAAGGCCTGGGCCGCCTCGGGCAAACCGATCAGCGCATAAGTCGCGGCCAGTTGCCAGCGCGCTAACGGAGCCAAATTGGCTTGTTGACGCAAACGGTTCATCGCCCCCAGTTCAGGCACACCCGCCAAAGCCAGCGTGTACAAACGATAGCTTTGACTCAGCGCATCGTCGGCTTCTGGATGACCCGCTGGGGCTGTCGTTGCCACCCACTCCAGGGCGCGGGCACGTTGCGATTTAAGCCAATTGTCGCGCAAAGCCGCCGGGACTTGATAACCCGCTTGTTGTGCCAACAGCAGAAAATGCCCGGCATAACTGCCCACCCAAGCATTTATTTCATTTCTGCCTGGCCAATAACTGAAACTGCCTTCAGCGGTTTGAAAAGCCTGCAAACGGGCAATCCCGGCTTTGATATTGCGTTCAATTTCCGCGCTTTGAGTCGGATTCAAGGCCAGCAAACGGGGCAAGGCCAGTTGCGGGAAGAGTGCAGAAGTCACCTGTTCCAAACAGCCGTGTGGATAGCTGATCAAATAGGCCAGCCGTTGTTCCAAATTCAAGGGCAAGGCAGCGCTGACTTCCAGGGTTAATTGCTGTGTGCCTGGCAAACCTTGTGGGGCTAAACTGGGCTGCCAATTGGCACCCGGTGCTATCGCTTGAGCCAAGCGCGTCGAGAGGCGCGGATTGCTGCTGCGAATCTCCAAGTGAATCTCGGTGTCGCTGCGATAAGTGCCGCTACTGGCGCTAAAACGCAACTGTCCCTGACCCAATTGAGGCCGGACTTTTAGGCGGAAGAAAGCCATTTGTTCTCCTGCGCCTTGAAAAGTCAGCGTCTGCGCTGGTGCGCCCAAGATTTCAAAATGCGCGTCCGCTGTGGCCTGCACCGTGACGGTTTGAATTTCTGGCTGAGTCGCAAACACCGTGACCGGCACGGTGACTTCCTCGTTTGGCCCCAACACGCGCGGCGCAGTGGCGAGCAGATTCAGCGCGTCGCGTACCCACACCGATTTTTCCGCCCAGCCATAGGCACCGCCACCGCCTGCCACCACCATCACCCGCACCGCGCCCAGATAAGGCGGCAAGGCAAACTGGTGTTGGCGTTGTTCACCAGCGGCCAAAGCAAACGGCCCGAAGAATTTCACCACCGGCGGAAAGCGCTTTTCCTTGGCTTTACTGGGATCGACCACGGCCTCGCCATCACCGCCCAAAGCCAGCAAACGTTCCAGTGCGCCGCCATAAGCGCCCACCACTTCGTCGAATAAGTCCCAAGTACTCACGCCCAGCGCTTCTTTTTTATAAAATTGGCGATGTAAATCCGGGGTTTTGAAGCGGGTTAAATCCAATAAACCTTCATCCACCACTGCCAAGGTGTAAGTCATCGCCCGCCCTTGGGCTTCGCTCACCGTGAGCTGCGCCTCGGTTTGGGGTCGCCATTCCGCATCGCTCAGCACCTGCGGCTGTAAATGGGTGGCGGGGTCTTCAACCAACAACGGCACCACACCGTACAAGCGAATCGGCAGATCGTTTTGCTTGCCTTGATGCGGTTGCAACACCGTGACATGGACGTATACATTGGGAGCCATGCTCGCCAACAACGGCACTTCTAAACGAGTCGTGCCCTGTGCCGCCAGAGTTAACCAGTGTTCCGACAACACCTGGTGTCCAGTTTCCAAACTGACCAGTGCCCGTCCAAGACCAGCGGCAGGCAATTGAATCACCGCCGTTTCACCCACTTGATAACGCGGTTTATCAGCCATCAGCATCAAGGTACTGGCGCTGTCTGCGCTGCGCTCGCCCTGCGCCCGACCCGCCCAGCCCGGCCAATCCACATACAGGGTTTTACCGGTGCAGTGTCCACCCACGGTGTCGCACGCACGAATCAAATAACGGCCCCACTCGGGATATTTAATCTGGAACGTCCAAGTGCCCTGCCCGTTGCGAGTCGCCACCGTGTCTTGTTGCAAGGCGTTGTGAGACTCCGCACTGGCGTACTCGGCCAGTTCATCGCCGGACTTGTCCCACCACCATTTCCACTCAAGTTTATACAGGGTGACTTGCACGGCTTCCAGCGTGCTGGGTTCACCATAAGCATCCAAACTGGCGATTTGCACAGAGTGCGGGGTATCGGTGAGCAACATATTGCGGGTTTGATCGCCTTTGGGCAGATTAATCCCGACATAATTGGCATAAGGATGATAGGGCAGGCTGAATTGGCTGCTGCTGAACGCGCCACTTTCTTCAAAGACTCGCAAGGTGAAATTGGCATTGAGCATCCCAGCCGCCTGCACGGCTGCCAGCGGTTCCACCGTCACTTCAGCCTCGCCTTGCGCATCCAGCGGCCCTTCAAACACCGTCACCGCTTCTTCGCTGGCAAAACTACGGGCGGGATCATCGAAAATAAAATCGGCATAACGCCCGAATTGAGTCGCAGTGGGGCTGAGACTGAGGGCAACTTCGGCTTTGAGACCGGCGGCACTGGCTCCGTGTAACCAGCGTGCCGCCAGTTTGCCGGTTTGTGGCAAACTGGCTTGATACAGCGCATCGCTGCCCAGCTCCAAACCCAATTTCAGGCGATTGGGCATCACCGTCTCGATTTTCAGGGTTTTTGTGAACACCTGATTACCCAGCAAGGCTTTCGCCGTCCAATTGCCGGTTTCTGCGTTGGCGTCGGTGTGCAGGGTAAACGTATAAAAACCGTTGACGGGCGCGTTATTGGTGAGGGTTTGCGTCAACTGATCTTGGGGATTAAACAGGCGCAACGACACCGGGTGTTGCGGCGGTAACTGGCCGGTTTTGTCCTCGACAACCAAGGTTAAATGGATGTCATCGCCAGGCCGCCACACGCCACGTTCTCCGTACAAATAGCCTTTGATGCCCTGCGGAGCGGTTTCGCCGCTCACATCAAAATGACTGATGGCTAAGGCATTGCCCGCGTTTAATTTCAGATAACCGCGCTGACTGTCTTTGCGTGCCAACAAATAAAACGGGGTCGCGTTGGTGAGTAATAACGCCCGACCTTGGGCATCGGTGACTGCGCTGGTCAGCACCTGATCTTGGTAATTGCGCAACTCGACGCTGACGCCTGGCAACACGCCTGCGGTGCGTAAATCGGTGCTATAAACCAACATGCTGCCGGTGTCGCCGCGTTTGGCAATTAAACCAATATTGGAAGCTAAAAAATTGCGCTCGGCCCGCGTGGCATCGTTGTATCGATAATAAGTGTTAGTACAAGGATCATCACGTTTATCCCAATCCCAGTCATCTTGGATTTGATAATAATTGGCGACGCCATCCCAGCCACTGTTTTCTTCGGTGTACCAGTCCTCCTCATTGGGCAAAGGCGGCTCAGGTTGCACTACTCCAGCCGCGACAGAGGTTGTGGTTTCTTCGGGCTGGCAGTTATATTGCGCATCTTGACGTTGTAAGGACAAACGCAGCCGCAACAAACTGCCGGGGTATCTGCGTAATAATTCGCTGGCATCCAGCGCATAGCGCGTCCACTGATCCGGTTTTCCGTCGGGTAAGTCGATGGTTTTACGCCATAAATAGCGGCCAACCCGCTGCATTTCTGCGTCACCATTCAAATTATTGGCTTGCAAAAACTGGCCGATATTGTCGGTATAAACCCGCAACGCCATCACCTGTACCCGGCGCGCATTTTTCACTTCAAAGGGAATACTCAGCACCGGATTATCCGGCAAAATCACCCCGTTACCGACGAAGCGCAGTTCGGGTTTTTGCTGATTGAAGACCAGCTCGCGGGTTTGCGCTTGTCCCAGCGGAATCCCCTGTTGGTTTTGGATACCCGCGTCCAACACCAGCGTCACCGCGCCACTCAAGGGCTGACGCGGATACAGCAGCAAACGATTGGACTCAATCCGGCTGGTGAAATCCTGGTCTTGTAGACGGCCTAAGCGAATCAGGCCCGCCAGATTTTGTTGGGGATGCAACGGCTCGGAAAAGCTCAAACTTAAAGACTGCTGTTCTGCCTGTATCACCGTCGCTTGTTGCAAAACAAAACTCCCCAGGGCGGGCACAGTTTCCTGCAACTCACCGGCGCGTTTGACGCCGATGGCCTGTCCTTGCCAGCGTAGCCGGAGCGGCTGGGCTTGCGCAGCCCGTTGCAAGCCGCTGAAGACGAACTGATGGTGCTTTCCGTCTGCCGCATGTTGCCAACTGGGCTGCCGCGTTTGTCCTTGAAATTCAGCGCTCAATACCGCTTCCAGCGCAGCGGTTTCTGCACGATCCGCCGTTTCTAGCTCACCAGTCAGCAACAAAGCCGTGGCCATCGCTGGATCGGGGCGAAAACCGCTCAACTTCACTTTAAAATCTTGCAACATCACTTGCGCAATGAATTCAAACGCCCCCGCCGCTGCCGGAAAACCCAACAAAGACTGGGTATCTAAACGCACCCGATAATCTTGCCCAAAAGGCAACGGTTGGGCTGGGGTCAACACCAGTAAACGCGGAGTTTGGAACGCCACTTGGCCCACGATGGGCGGCGTGGTGGTCAGCACGCCAGTCACGTTTTGTCCCACTTGCGTGCCGAGTATCACATCATGCACAAACTCAATCCGCAGACTGGCATCCCGGCTGAGCGGCTCGGCACCACTGTGGGCGCTGATGTGTTCGGCCCAATTCACCGCAACCGAGGCAGGCGAGACCGCCGCGACGCTGGCGGAACTGGCAGACACCCGTTCAGGCGGGCTGTTGTCGCACGCAGCCAGCCACAACAACGAGACCCACAGCAAACCACTGCACCACCGTTTATCTCCGCGCAACCCAAACATGGGTGACTCCTCCATTAAACACACAAATAAGCAGGATGGTTAATCTTCAGGGCGCTTAAATGCCCCAGTTTCAAATCCCTGCGGTCAAATCCTGATACTGGGGTTTGCCGAGTTTTTTCAAATCTTCCACCACATTCTGCACTTCTTGCAACGTCACTTGCGCACCGTGGACACGCGCTGGAATACCGGTGCCGGGTGTTAGATAAAACATGTCGCCGTGCCCCAACAGGTCTTGTGCGCCCGGCTGACCGAGTAGATTACGGGCATCGTTTTTGTGATCGACACGAAAGGCGATGCGAGTGGGAAAATTACTTTTCATCAGGCCGGTGATGGTGTTGACGCTGGGATGTTGGCTGGCTAATACCATGTGAATGCCCGCTGCCCGCGCTTTTTGCGCCAAGCGGGTGATCAGTTCTTCGCTGCTACGGCCCGATTCACCACTGGTGACTTCGGCCAATTCGTGAATCATCACCACCACGTAGGGAATCGGCGCTAAAGCCGTCGGAATGCCGCCTTGCAAGTCGGTTTGGGCTTCGGTTTCTTGAAGTTTCTGGTTGTAGCCGTCAATGTTGCGCACGCCCAAATCGGCCATCAGTCGATAACGGCGTTCCATTTCGGCGACACACCAGCGCAGCGCTGACTCGGCTTTAGCAGTCTCGTTAATCACTGGCGTCAGTAAATGCGGTAAGTGCCGATAATGGTTGAGTATTTTACGTTTAGAATCGATTAAAATCAGGCGCAATTCATCGGCTGTGGCTTTGAACAGTAGGCTGAGCAGCAGCGCGTGTAGCGCGAAATCGAGATCGTTTTGGTCGTTACCCGCTATCAGCAAATGAGGAATCCGGGCCAAATCGATGATCACCGCTTGACCGCTGCTGTCTTTGCCCAGCGCGATAGTCAGCGGAGAACGGCTGTCGGTGTAGGCTTGCAGGCTGAGCAACCCGCTCAGCGGAATGGCTTCTGGGTTAGCATTGGGTACTTCCAGGCAAATCAGTTCCGGGCCGGTTTCGACCAAGCGCAGCTTGGGGATATTCAATTGTTCGACCAGACGATCCGACAGTGCGATGATTTGGCTGAGTTGATCACGGCTGGGTTGAATCTCCACTCGCGTAATCACTGGGCCTGGATGCACCGCTTTGACTTTAGCGGCTAGTTTAAGCGCCTGCAACGCCAACTCCACGGTGTCGGCCAGTTGTTCTTGGGCGGTTTTGATCCGCTGTGGTTCCGGCACAACCGGTGCGATCAGATGAGCCAGCGAGGGCAAGGGCGTAGGCGTAACGGCGGGTATTTCTGCCTGACTGACCGCTGCCACAGACGCCACCAGCGGAGCAACAGGCGCTTCCACAGGGGGCGGTGGGTCTTGTTCCTCGTCGTCTTCATAGCGTTCCCGTTCTTCGGCTTCGCGCCGTTCACGGCGGTTTTCCTGCCAAACTTCCCACTGATCGAGTAGGCCATCCCGGAAATAATGGTAAAGGCGACGCACTTGGCGCGCACTGACTTGCCAGATTTTACGCAAATATTTGCCTAGCCAAGGAAACAGGCGTTCCGCCACCTGTTCATAAACAATCGGTAGCCAGTGCAAGGTGTGTAATCCGAGGCGATCCATGAGTTTTAGCCAGGACAAGCCGGTCAACAAGGTAATCCCGGTGAAAAACATCACCAATAACAACAAGGTCGCACCCAGAGAACTGAGCATATTTTTAAGGCCATTGCCGATCCAAGCACCGAGTATCCCGCCCGCGTGACTGGGTAATAAAGCGCTTTCTGCCGCAAAATGCACAATCGCAATCCCGCAACCGGCAATCAAGGTGAGGACAAAACCGATGCCAGGCACCACCAGATGACGCGGTTCGGCAATCAAGTCATGATGACGGCCTTGATAAACCAACCAGCCCACGTAACCCACCATGAAAGCAAATAAATAGGCAAAATAGCCAAACCAGTAAAAAAATAAATCGGCGAAATAAGCCCCCGCCAAGCCGCCCTGGTTATGCACTTCCTCGCTGGCAACGCCGCCGTGGGAAAAACCGGGGTCTAGCGGATAATAGGTGGCTAAAGACACAAATAAATACAGCGAGGCAAAGCAGAAAAAAATAAAAACAATTTCGCGCAGACCAGTGCGCAGCACCTTTTGATCGGATAAATGATGTCTGCGGTTGCGAACAGGACGACGAGCTTGGCTCACAGCAAATCCTCATAGTTTGTTGATTTCAATCTCCACCCAAGTGAGGTCGGGTGTTGGGAAACGGCCTGCTTTGCAAAGGCTAGACCGCTGGGTTTTGCAAACCCGGCAGCCCGGCGTTACCTTGAATCTCAAAGCGGATTCCCCATGATCAATGCCTTATTATCTCATTAATACGCGGAACCGGTATTTAAAAACTTAACTGACACCGCGAGCCGTCACAGCGGTTGTGGATGGATGTCACGACTAAGCCCCTCAGACTTTTTTAATTTGAGCGGCTTATACTGCGCCTCTCTGGTGGGTGGCCGATCAGGCGCGCCCGCGTTGCAACACTGTTCCATTAAAAAGGGAGATTAATCATGAGTCACACCAAACATGCCCGTTTACTGATTCTCGGCTCAGGGCCTGCGGGCTACACGGCTGCGGTGTACGCGGCACGCGCTAACCTCAAGCCCGTCTTGATCACGGGTATGGAACAAGGCGGACAGCTCACCACCACCACCGAAGTGGATAACTGGCCTGGCGACGCAGACGGCGTGCAAGGGCCAGAATTGATGGAACGGATGCGCAAACACGCCGAGCGCTTTGAAACTGAAATCATTTTTGACCACATCCACACCGTCGATTTACAAAACCGGCCTTTCACCTTGACTGGCGATTACGGCACTTATACTTGCGATGCGTTGATTGTGGCCACGGGTGCGTCGGCCAAATATTTGGGCCTGCCTTCCGAGGAAGCTTTCAAAGGCCGGGGGGTTTCTGCTTGCGCCACTTGCGATGGTTTTTTCTATCGTGGCAAAGAAGTGGCCGTGATCGGCGGCGGCAACACCGCAGTCGAAGAAGCGCTGTATTTGTCGAATATTGCGGCTAAAGTCACGGTGGTACATCGCCGCGACCAGTTTCGCTCCGAAAAAATCTTGTCTAACCAACTGATTGAAAAATCCAAAACCGGCAACGTCAAGTTGGCTTGGTACCATGTCCTCGACGAAGTGTTGGGAGACGCCAGCGGCGTCACCGGCATTCGGATTAAAAACGTCCAGGACGGCTCTACCCAAGACATCGACTTACAAGGCGTGTTTATCGCCATCGGCCATCAGCCTAACACCGCGATTTTTAACGATCAGTTGGTGATGCACAACGGCTACATTCAAGTGCAAACCGGCAGTCAAGGCGGTGCCACCGCCACCAGCGTGCCTGGCGTGTTTGCCGCTGGCGATGTGTGTGACCATGTGTACCGCCAAGCGATTACCTCAGCGGGCACGGGTTGTATGGCCGCCCTGGATGCCGAAAAATATCTGGATAACCTGGAACATGCCTAAGCCATGCTAAAACCCCCATGTTGCGCTTAAGCCGCATCACCGCTTTGGCCGAGGTGCCCGCTGCCGCTTGGGATCGGCTGGCGGGCACCGCTAATCCTTTCATCTGCCACGCTTTTTTGAATGCGTTGGAAACCCAGGATTGTCTGCACCCCTATGGCTGGCAACCGACCCATTTGCTGGCTTGGCAAGGCGATGTCCTAGTCGGGGCAGTGCCGCTCTATCTAAAAACCAATTCTTACGGCGAATTCGTGTTCGATTGGGCTTGGGCTTCGGCCTACGAACGCAGCGGCTTGGCCTATTATCCCAAACTGGTCGGCGCAGTGCCCTACACCCCGGCGACTGGCCCGCGTCTACTCGTTGCGCCACAAGCCGATGCTGCCGCGATTAAAACCCTGTTAATACAAGGCATTGAAGAGCTGACGCGCAGTTTAGGCTTCTCTTCTGCGCATCTGTTATTCACCGACACCCCAGACACTGCCGCGTTAGCCGCACAGGGCTGGCTGTTGCGTTTGGGTTGTCAATTCCACTGGGAAAACCAAGGTTATCGGGATTTTGACGATTATTTGGATGCCTTCGTGTCCAAAAAACGTAAACAGATTCGCCGCGAACGCCGCGATGCGCAAAACTTTCAGGGAGAAATTGTGATTCTGGACGGCCATACCGCCACTGACAGCGATTGGGCGGCATTTCATGGCTTTTATACCTCCACCTTTGAACGCAAATCAGGCACCCCCACTTTACAGCTTAACTTCTTCAAAACCTTAGCAGAAACTATCCCAGAAGCCATCGTGTTGGTGATGGCACGCCAAGGCACCCATTCTGTGGCCGGGGCGTTTAATCTGCGCGGTACTGACACGCTCTATGGTCGCCATTACGGCTGTGGCGAACATTTTCGGCACCTGCATTTTGAACTTTGCTATTATCAAACTTTAGATTATTGTATACAGCACGGTTTACAGCGATTTGAAGCCGGTGCGCAGGGAGAACACAAGCTTAGCCGAGGCTTTTTACCCAAGCCCACTTGGTCAGCTCATCAACTCGCGCAACCCCAATTTGCCAGTGCCGTGCAACGCTTTTTAGCACAAGAAACCCCGGCGATGCAGGCTTATATCGAAGAATTACACACGCATTCGCCCTTTTCCGCCCAGACCTCGGATTGAGAAAACCATGCGGCGTCCCTATTGGATTCCCTACAACGCACCGCCCACCGATTTCCCCCCGCTAGAACGGGCACTGACACAACCCGACGGTTTGCTGGCGGTGGGCGGCGATTTGTCGGTTGCCCGCTTGGTAGCCGCCTATCGTCACGGTACTTTCCCCTGGTATAGTGATGAACACCCAATACTCTGGTGGTCGCCCAGGCAGCGCATGGTGTTGTTTCCCGAGCAATTGCGCGTCACCCGCAGCCTCCACAAAAATATCCGCAACGCAGGCTACACGCTCACTCTAAACCAAGATTTCCAAGCCGTGATGATGCACTGTGCCAGACAACCCCGGCACGACCAAGACGGCACCTGGATCACCGCTGACATGCGTGCGGCTTACCAGAAATTGCACCAACGCGGCATTGCCCACTCCGTCGAATGCTGGCACGCTGGGCAACTGGTCGGCGGTTTATATGGCGTCACCTTGGGCAAAGTGTTTTTTGGCGAATCTATGTTCAGCGTGATGCCCAACGCCTCAAAAGTGGCCTTTGCCCGCTTCGTCTGGCAACTACAAGCTTGGGATTATCAACTGATCGATTGCCAAGTCAGCAGCGAACATCTGGGCAGCTTAGGCGCGACAGAAGTGCCACGTCACACCTTCAAGGCGCTACTGGATCGCTGGTGCGACGAACCGCCTAACCAACCAACGCCTTGGCCAACGGTGTTTTGACTTTAACGAGGACTGGACATCATGCGCCCCTTCATCCAACATCAACCGCTCAACCTCTACGCCACACCGCCGCATGAATGCAGTTACTTGCCTGGGCAACAGGCCACCACGATCTTTCTCGATCCCCATATCCAAAAAGACAACCGCATTTACAGCCAGCTCACCGAACAAGGCTTTCGGCGTAGCGGTGAACACCTCTACCGGCCCCATTGCACACACTGCCAAGCCTGCGTCTCGGTGCGCATCCCCGTCCACGCATTCGAGCCACGCCGTAGCCAAACTCGGGTTTGGCAGAAAAATCAAGATATTATCGTGCGCCCTGCCGCTCCGGTTTACAAACCCGAACACTTCAGTCTCTATCGCCGCTACATCACCCACCGTCACAAAGGCGGCGGCATGGACACCCATACCCCAGACGGCTACATGCAATTCCTCACCAGTCACTGGGCTAACAGCGTCTTCTACGAATTCCACCAAAACGACCGCCTACTGGCCGTCTCCGTGGTCGATCACCTGATCCAAGGCTGGTCAGCGGTCTACACCTTTTTTGACCCCAGCTACCCACAACGCAGCCTGGGAGTTTACGCCATCCTCTGGCAAATCGCCGCCACCCGCAAACAACACTTAGACTGGCTATATCTCGGCTATTGGATCGCAGATTGCCGCAAAATGCGCTACAAAACCGATTACCACCCATTGGAATATTACCGCAATGGCCAATGGAGTCGGGACTGAGCCAGTGGGGAAAAGGCAGTGCAGGCGAAAAAGAATCGCTCCCTAAGCGAAAAAGAGCCGTTCCCTGAGCGGAGTCGAAGGGAACCAAGTCGAAGAAAATCACTCCCGTTACGCCTTGGTTGGCGCTACACCACGCAACTCTGCGACACAAACCACCAGAGACAACGTAGACCTGACAGGTTTGTAAAACCTGTCAGGTCTATCCTTGGTTTCTGCTGTATTTTTGCACTATTCGCATGGGAAAAGGGTTTGGGCAGCCGGTGCTTCCACCCAAACCATCGTGCTTGCAAATCCCAGCCTTATCCCAGCCAACGCCGAGCATTGTGAAACAGTTGTGACCACGGCCCAGCCTCTTGTTCGCGCCAAGCGGCGGGTAGCCAGGAATAGCGGCTGCTGAGGAAAATCCGTTCTGGATGCGGCATCATGATAGTGAAGCGCCCGTCTGCGGTGGTTAAGCCGGTGACACCGCCGGGGGAGCCGTTGGGGTTGTGGGGATAACGTTCGGTTGCTTGGCCGTGATGGTCGATGTAGCGCAAAGCTACGCCGCGTTGGGGGGCGTCGGGTTCGTAATAGGCGCGGCCTTCGCCGTGCGCCACCACCACCGGCAATTGGGAACCGGCCATGCCAGTCAGGAAAATCGACGGGGAGTCCAGCACTTCCACCATCACCAGACGCGCCTCGAATTGTTCGGAACGGTTGCGCAGGAAACGCGGCCAGTGTTGTGCGCCAGGAATTAAGTCATGTAGCTGGGACATCATCTGGCAGCCATTGCACACGCCTAACGCGAAGCTGTCGGGGCGCGCAAAAAAGGCTGAAAATTCGTTGAAGGCCGGTAGGTTGTAACGAATCGAGTGTGCCCAGCCGCCGCCTGCGCCCAGCACGTCGCCGTATGAAAACCCGCCGCAGGCCGCCAAGCCTTGGAAATCGCGCAGGCTGACCCGCCCGGCAAGCAGGTCGCTCATGTGGACATCCACGCAGTCAAAACCGGCGTGGTGAAACGCGGCAGCCATTTCAATCTGGCCGTTCACGCCTTGTTCGCGCAAGATCGCCACCCGTGGGCGGACACCGCCCACAAACGGGGCCGCGATTTGGAAAGTTGCCTGTACCGATAAGCCCGGATCGTCCTGATCCAACAAGTTATCGTATTCGGCTTGCGCACAGTCGGGGTGGTCGCGCAGGCTTTGCATCTGATAACTGGTGTGCGACCAGTGACGATGTAATGCGATGCGGGTTTGTGAAAACACTGACGTATCTTGCTGATACAGGGCGAGTTGGTCTTGTTGATTGAGGGCACCGAGGCGTTGCACGTAGGCACCTAGCGGGGTGTGTTGGGCGAAATAGTCTTGTACCCAGGCCGCGTCGGCGTTGCGCACTTGCAACACCGCGCCCGCTTCTTCGCAGAACAGCAACGCCAGCGGGTCGCCTGCGCCTAGCTGAAGATCCACGCCGACATGTCCGGCAAACATCATTTCTGCCAAAGTGACCAGCAAACCGCCGTCGCTACGGTCATGATAAGCCAGCAGTTTACCGGCGCGATTCAGCGCTTGGATGGCTAGGAAAAAGGCTTTGAGATCCGCCGCTGCCACATCGGGGGCGCTGTCGCCCAGTTGTTGGTAGACCTGCGCCAACGCCGAGCCGCCTAAACGGTGCTGACCGCGCCCTAAATCGACCAGCAGCAAGCAGGTGTCGGGGTCGGGCACTAATTGCGGCGTGAGACAGCGGCGGATGTCGCTGACCCGGGCGAAGGCAGAAATAATCAGCGACAGCGGCGCGGTCACGGCTTTATCTGCCCACGCCGCTTTCATCGACAGCGAGTCTTTGCCAACCGGGATGGCAATCCCTAAAGCGGGGCAAAATTCCAGGCCGACGGTGCGCACGGCATCAAATAAGGCGGCGTCTTCGCCGGGCTGACCGCAAGCGGCCATCCAATTGGCTGATAACACGATGTCGCTTAACTCGTCTATCGGCGCGGCAGCCAAGTTGGTCAGCGCTTCGGCCACCGTCATGCGGGCGGCGGCGGCGGCATCGAGCAGTGCCAGCGGAGCGCGTTCGCCTATCGCCATCGCTTCCCCGGTGTGCCCGACAAAACTGCTGGCGGTGACGGCGCAATCAGCGACCGCAACTTGCCAAGGGCCGACCATCTGGTCGCGCACCACCAAGCCGGTAACGCTGCGATCACCGATGGTGATGAGAAAGCGCTTATCGGCCACCGTCGGCAGTTGTAATACCCGTTCCACCGCGTCGCTCAGCGTCACTGAAGCCAGTTGCAAGGGCACTGAGACTGGCGGCTGGTGCGTGACTTCGCGCAGCATTTTAGGCGGCTTGCCCAGCAACACCGGCAGCGGCATGTTGACTGGTGCCTCGCCGGTTTGCGTGTCGTTGACCAACAACTGCGGCTCTGCCGTCGCCTCGCCCACCACCGCATAGGGACAACGTTCGCGGTCACAAAAGGCGATAAATTGCGCCAAGCGGTCGCTTGCCAGCGCCAGCACGTAGCGTTCTTGGCTTTCGTTGCTCCACAGTTCCATCGGCGACAAAGCCGGATCAGCGCTGGGAATGGCACGCAAGTCGATCACGCCACCGCGCTGGCTGTCGTTGATCAATTCGGGCAAGGCATTGGACAAGCCGCCCGCGCCCACGTCGTGTATCGTCAAGATTGGATTGTCCGCACCCAGCCGCCAGCAGGCATCGATCACTTCCTGACAACGCCGCTGGATTTCTGGATTGCCGCGTTGTACCGAGGCAAAATCCAGTTCCTCGTGACTGCTGCCCGCATTCACCGAAGAAGCCGCACCGCCGCCTAAGCCGATCAGCATCGCTGGGCCGCCTAACACCACCAGCTTGGCACCCACCGGCATTTGCTGCTTTTCCAGATTGCTGGCGGCTATGCTGCCCAGACCACCCGCCAGCATGATCGGTTTGTGATAACCTCGCCGTTTGCCCGCCACGGTTAATTCAAAACTGCGGAAATAGCCGCACAAGTTGGGTCGGCCAAATTCGTTGTTAAAGGCGCTGGCTCCTATCGGGCCTTCCAGCATGATTTCCAGCGCCGTGGCCATCCGTGCGGGCGTGCCGTAATCGTCTTCCCACGGGCGTGGCGCGGCAGGCAAATGGAGGTTGGACACCGAAAAGCCGCACAAACCCGCTTTAGGTTTAGAACCGCGTCCGGTCGCGCCTTCATCGCGGATTTCGCCGCCAGCGCCAGTGGCCGCGCCTGGAAACGGTGAAATGGCGGTGGGGTGATTGTGGGTTTCGACTTTCATCAAAATATGTAGCGCTAACGCCTGTTCGCGATACTGGTGATCGTGGCTGTCGGGGGCAAACAGCGTCGTGTCCGCACCAGTCATCACCGCCGAATTGTCGCTATAAGCCGACAACACCTGGCCGGGCGCGACTTGGTGGGTGTGGCGAATCATGCGAAACAGCGAAGTGGTCTGCGGCTGAGCATCGATCACCCAATCGGCATTGAAAATCTTATGGCGGCAATGTTCAGAATTAGCCTGCGCGAACATCATCAGTTCCGCATCCGAAGGATCGCGTTGGCTGCTTTGAAAATACGCCAATAAATAATCGATTTCATCGGTGGACAGCGCCAAGCCTAAACGGCTGTTGGCTTGTTCCAAGGCGCGGCGTCCCTCGCGCTGGACGGACATCCGTTCGAGTGGACGCGCCGAAGCGTGGGCAAACAAACGCTGCTCGGCTTGTTCCAACAGCGCCTCTAAATCCACGCCTTGACAAGCTGGTAGGGCGATTTCGGTCATGCGATCATGTAGCAACGGCAACAATAAACCACACTGCGCATTTTCCAGCGGTGTCTGTGCATAAAACGCCCACAACAAGCCGCGCTCAATGCGTTTAGCCGCCAGTCCACAATTGCGCGCAATGTCCGTGGCCTTACTCGCCCACGGCGAAATCGTGCCCGGACGTGGGATAATCAAACTGTAGCGGGTCAAGGCGGGCGTGGCGTCCGCAGGCAAGCGGACTTGCTCGGCTTCCAGTTGATAATGCAACAAAGGCCCTAGACAAGCCAAGGTATCGGCATCGGCGTCGTCTAGCCCGTCGATAAAGTGTAAATAACGTGCGCTGAAACCTTGCAGGTCAGGAACCTGCTGGCGTGCCAGCGTGAGCAGTTTTTGATGCCGAAATGCAGAAAGAGCCAGATCACCTTGATGTCGCATAAGAAGTCAGCCGCCTAACAGATACCGAGAAACCAGGCCGAACGCCCTTGCGGCGCTCGCCCTACGCAAAGGCGGGCATTGTAACGCAAATAAGGGACAGAGAGACGGTGGCGACCAGGATGGGTAGCGCCTGTCGCAAAAATATGCTGCAATTGCCCTGGATTCTCAGGCGGTTTTCCCGTTTGAGTCCCCGTGTTAAACGTATCCACTCCAGTGATTAGAAATCTGTGAGTTGACCGGATTGCTGGCAGGCGATTTATCCCATTGATGCGCTGCTGGCGTCAATTAACGAGCTTGCCTCTGCTTTGTGCTAGAAAGCAGGCATTCATTTTCACACCTTAACTAAAGACAGACTCTTAACCATGTTAGAAAAACCAGAAGATGTACTCACGCAGTGGATTCAGGCGATTAATCAAGGCGATATTCAGCGCTTGTTGGGGCTTTATCATGACACTGCCGTGTTAATTCCAACCTTCTCGAACCGTTTGCTCAGTAAACCGGCACGGCTTCGTGAATATTTTGAATTACTGGGTAGTCGTGAGCAATTGCATATCAGTCTGCATGAAAAAACTTTAATTGTGCAACCATTAACCCAGTCGCTTTATTCTTTGTGTGGGATTTATTGCTGGCGGTTTGCCATTGAGGGAGAATTATTGAACTTTGAAGCGCGGTTTAGTTATGTGGTGGATTTAGCCTTGGATAAGCCGATTCTGCATCATCATTCTTCACAGATTCCGCGTATGCTTTAATCGCCCAGCGTGTTAAACATCCCGGCACACCCGCCATTGCCGGTATAACAGCACGCCGCCCCAGGCCAATACCAGCAGCATCAGCAGGCTGCCGAGTAAATCCACGGCGTGGGCGATACGCTGATCATAAGCCAGTAATCCCAAGCGCCCGAGCAAATTGGTCCAATCATGATAACCGGGCGCATCGTTGCCGGTGACGCCGCCCAGCAGCAATAATTCGCCAGCGCGGGCGTCGTTGATGTAGGGGGCGCAATCCATCAGGCTTTGTGAAAACCACCACAAGCCGACGCTGGCTCCAAAGTTATCGCCTTGTTTAATCAGGAAAGTGCCGGCGACGAGCAGCGGCATCAGCAGTTGACCGAGAGTGCCGCCAAACACCCGCATAAAATCGCCAAACAGGCTAAAAATGACATGACCTGCTTCGTGAAACACTAGATTAACATTGTGCAGGAAGGAATTGCCGATGTCGTTGCTGCGCAAATCCAGCCCGATAAAATACCAGCCCCACACCAATAAGCCTAAATACAGCAGTACCTGCGCCCAAAAATTCAGGGCGTCGGTGGGATAGACCGTCAATAGGGTGTCTGCCAAGCGCGTGGCAAAGCTATCGCGGTCGGCGGGTGGAGTGGGCGAGGATTGGGGTTTGACCTCAAGTTCGCCATACTGGGCTTGGTGGGCGGCTTGTAATTGGTTTTTCAGCCAGACGCGAAAATCCAGACCGCAGGCCGCACAACGCTGGGCGTTGGCGGATTGGGCGGCTTGGCAGACGGGACAGCGTTGATACATCGGCACACCCCTAGTTTAGCGCTCGCGCAGGGCGCGTTCACGCATCCGATTCAGCGGTTTGAGCAAATAATCGAGGATGGTTTTACGCCCAGTGAGGATGTCTACATGCACGGTCATGCCGGGGATGATCGGCAGTTGTTGGCCCAGATGATTGCGTTCAGTGCGCAGGCGAATCAGGAAAAAAGGCTCGGCGCGTTCCCCGGTGCTGGTGAGGGTATCGGCGCTGATGTGTTCAAGGCGGGCCGGGAGTCCGCCGAAAATCGCGAAGTCGTAGGCCGTGAACTTGACCATTGCCGCTTGGCCGGGATGTAAAAAAGCAATGTCGGCGGGGCGGATGCGGGCTTCGACCAGCAGTTTGTCTTCTAAGGGGACGATTTCGAGTAAATCCATGCCGGGTTGCACCACGCCGCCGAGCGTGGTGACTTTAATTTGCTTAATCGTGCCTTTGACTGGCGAGCGCACGGCGGTGCGTTTGACTTGATCGACGAGGCTGGTGTTGGATTCAGACAAGCGGGCTAATTGTGCTTGGCTGTCGTTGAGGTCGGCTTGGGCGAGGCTGCGAAAGGCATTTTTTGCGCCCTCGCTTTTGTGTTGAAACTCCGCTAACGCGGCTTCTGCGCCGGGAATGTTCAGCAGATTGCTGTCCATTTGTCCTTTGAGGTCATTGGCTTGCCGTTCTAAGCGCAGTAAATCCACTTCTGACATCACGCCCTGTTTGACCAGCGGACGGGTGATATTCAATTCTTTAAGGGCCAGATCGTAGCTGCGTTTTAGCGGCCCTTGGCGGGCGCGTAGTTCGCGCAGTTCTTGGGTTTTCTGGCGTTGTTGCTGTTCAATCACTGCCAAACCGGCGGCCAGTTCTTGCTGGCGGGAACGATACAAGGCTTGTTCGCTTTGCCAGGTGGCGCGTTCAGCGTCGTTGATTTGTGCGGGTAATGCAAAAGCTTGATCAGAGACTTCGGCAGTCAGGCGGGCAATTTTGGCGGTGAGGCTGACGCCTTGTAACTGGCTTTCACGAAACGTGGACGCAAAGCGGGTGTCGTCGATGCGCAACAGGATTTGATCTTTTTCGACCACATCGCCTTCGTGTACCAGTAACTCAGAAATAATCCCGCCTTCTAGGTTTTGGATGATTTGTACCTGAGAAGACGGGATGATTTTGCCGTCGCCACGGGTCACTTCGTCGATTTCGGCGAAATAAGCCCAGGCGATAAACACGCCGATGAACAACACCACCGCCCATAACAGGAGGTGGCTCAGAATCGGCGGATGGGACGGGCTAAAATCCGCGCTATTCATCGGAAAACGCTTAACCGCGTATCAACAATTCGCGCAGTTCAATCATGCCGGTGCCCACGCGAGAAATGTAGGCTGACATCACCAAAGAGTGGTTGGCAAACAAACCAAAATCCGAGCCGTTGAGAATCATCGGACTCCACAAAGTGCGTTGGGTGGATTCCAATTCGCGGATAATTTGTTGCAGGCTAGACAGGGCGTTTTTATTTTTCAGCACATCGGCATAGTCCACTTCAATCGCCCGTAGCAGGTTTAACAAAGCCCACGCGGTGCCGCGTGCTTCATAAAACACGTCATCGATTTCCATCCAAGACGTTTTGGTATAAACGCTGCTCTCTTGTTCAGTGGATTGTTTACCGCCAACCGCACCGGCTAAGTCGGTGTTTTCGCGGGTTTCGCCGACACTGGCATTTAAGCGTTTGGACAGACTGCCTAAACGTCGCGCTGCTTGCTTGAGCCAATCGGTTAAATTATCGGCACGGGTGAAAAATTGGGCTTTTTTATTGCCGGGATCGGCGATTTTGTCTAAATAAGACTCTAAAGCATCAACCCCTTTACCGTATTCGTTTTCGGCAGCAGGCACCAGCCACGCATCGTTATGGACGTTAAAGTGCGGTTCTGCCGAGGCCAAGTCTGCATTTTCCTCATCCAGAGTCTGGGTGCGGCTGATTTCGTTGCGTAACACTTTGGTAAAATCACGCACTTGTTGCAACACACCAAATTCCCAACTGGGCATGTTGTCCATCAACAGACTGGGTGGCAGCACATCGTTGCTGAGATAGCCGCCGTGCTTATCGAATAGGGCATTGGCGACATCAATCAAGGCATTGGTGGTGACATAGCCCGTCACTACCTTTTGATTCTTGCTGTCGGCGCGGGCCTTGGCGTTGCCCACCACATCCAAGGAATCGGGTTCAATGCTCCAATACACCGCAATCAGCCAGAAAAAGAAGCAGACCAAGCCGCCCAGAGTGAGTACCAAACGCAACTTACTGCCACTGCGCATTTTTTCCCAGCTCAATAAGTCCTTGACCACGCTGAGTAAGCGCTGCAATAAGCCGGGGGTTGGCGGCACGATCAACGGCGTGGGGGTTTGCGGAATTTGTTGGGAATCAGTCATCGTATCTCTCCTCATGCTTTTTTCAATCCATTCCCAGGGTTTAGACTGGGAGAAAGGTCTACTTCTCAGTGTCACAATGCAGGTATTATCGCACAAAAGACCACCAGGTCTGGCAATCTTGGCTAAGACTGGCACAGATTCTCAAAGGCAAGGAAAGCGTGATGCAGATTCATTTGATTGGAGTTGGGCAGCGAATGCCTGATTGGGTTACCCAGGGTTATCAAGAATATGCCCGCCGGATGCCCGCGCAATGCGCCTTGCACCTGACGGAAGTCGCTTTGCGCAAACGCGGCAAGGGGGTTGATTGGAAACGCCTGCAAGCGGAAGAAGGCGAAAAAATGCTGGCGGCGGTACCGGCTGGTGCGCTGTTGGTGGCGTTGGATGAGCGCGGCATCGCCTGGGATACCCGGCAACTCAGTGCGCAGTTGGATGACTGGCGTCAACAACACAGCAGTCTGGGATTGTTGATCGGCGGCCCAGAAGGATTAGCGCCTGCTTGTTTGAGTCAAGCGCGTCACCAGTGGTCTTTATCAAAACTCACTTTGCCCCATCCGCTGGTGCGCATTTTGGTGGCCGAGCAACTGTATCGCGCTTGGACTTTGTTGCACAACCACCCTTATCACCGCTAATAAGAACCGCCAGTCCCCAAAGAACTGCCAGTCCTTAGCGGACTGGCAGTTCTGATGTTTGGATTCAGCGTGGCGCTGCCCCACCTGGTGCTGCACCAGGATAAGACGCTGGATAAGTGTTGCCAGCCGGGCTGGGCGCAGTGGATTCATGGCCTACGCCGGTCTGCGGATCAGCCGTGATCTGAGCAGGCGCGCTGCTGTTGATCAAAGGCGGCAACGGCGGATGCTGATCAAATGGCGGCGAAAAACCATTGTAATACGGCTTGTCGGGATTGGCTGAATTGTAATATGACTCGTCGGGATTGGCTACATAGCCAGGCACTGTTGTTCTGCCAGGCAACGGTGCGTACTGGCTGGATTGTCCAGTGTATTGTGATCCAGCACCCGACATCCCCATCTGCCCGTTGATCGTGTACCCCACCGCGCCCTGTTGGGGTTGGGCATTAGACAAGTAATTGCCCGCCGGATAAGTGCTGTTGGGCACTGGTGGATTTCGAGTTTCTGGGTAAGTCGTTGGGGCTGGCGGCGTTGGTGCCACAGCGGGCTGTGGTGCAGCCTGATTAGCCGGCGGATAAGGGGCTGCGTAATAAGCCGCCGGGGGGTAGGCGTAGGCAGGTGGATAAGCGCCGTAACCTGGATTCGCATACTGATTGGGATAGGGCATATAAGCCCCATTGCGGTAACGCGGGTCCTGGCGACGCTCATAATAATCGCGATCTTCAAAAAAACGCCCAGGGTTCATTATGTTACCGAAATCAAAGGCGTGTACTGAGGTCAGCAACAGCAAGCTGCCGCAGCCGATAACACATTGGGTCAACTGATGCTTGATATGGGGGGTCATTATCCTCTCCTTGTGGTGCGTGACTGACTGTTCACTGTAATCTTATTTTTTAAATCTCACCAGCAGTCAGTGTTGTTTCCAATAGCTTGAGATTTCTAGCGCCTTACTTTATGGCTCCGTCGTGACAAGAAAATCAGGACTTACCTATTCAAATAGCCAATCACGGTTTTAACCAAGGCCCTTAACACTTCGGGCAAATCTTCAGTGATGCCGTCAAAGACTTCTTTTTGTAAAAACAATATCATACCATCGCTCAACGCCACGGCATCTGCCATGCGCGGAGAATCGTCAAATAAGCCTAATTCGCCAAAAAACGCATATTCACCCAATTCTGCCAATAAAGTTCCCGCTTTCTGAATACCGACTCGACCGGAAGCAACGATGTACATGCCATCGGGCGGATCGCCTTTGGCAAACAGCTTTTCACCGGTGAGAAATTCTCGATCTTCACAGGTTTCTGCAATCGTGAGCAGCGTTTCGCCGGGTAAATCGGCAAACAGCTTCACTTTTCTGAGTAACATGACTTTTTCAGTGATTTCCATAGTGCGTGCGTCTGGGTAATGCGTGGTCGAGAAAGCCAACACCCGATCTAGCCAAATATCCTGGAGACTGGCCAGTCCTGCCACAGCTTGCTGGATCGCGGTGTCGTCTGGAACTTCTTCAAAAACGCTGATGGCTTTGCGCAAGGCTGGGTTTTTGGTTTGGCTTTCCAAAAATTCCAGGGCGGTGGCGTGGCGGGCGGCGATTTCCGGGGAGGTGTTTTCGTGTAGCAAAGCGGGGATTACGCCGCTTAAGTCGGCGGTTTGCGTCATCACATCGAACCAGTAAAGCAGCCGCGCTTCGGCCATGCGCCGACGTTGGATGAGTTCACGCCGCACCTCGTCAGATAACACGGTGGCAAGAATGGCGGCCTTGAGTAGCCGGATCATGGCGGCTTCGTCTAGCACCGACTGATGGGCTTGGCGTGTCAAGATGCCGCCGTTGCGGTGGCGTTTGGCGCGCATGGCGCAGGCGCGGGCCAGAAAGCTGCGGGTGAGAATGCTGCCGTTGCGTGCGGCTTGCGCAATAGCCTGATCGGCCACTTCGCCGTGAATCGCGGCGAGAATCCGCACCGCCGCCCGTACCGCCGTTTGTTGCCCAGCTTCAATCACCCGGCTGAGTTCGGGGACGACCGGTTCGCCGAGGCTAATCAGCGTGCGGCTGGCGTAATGTGAGGCGCGTCCGCGTCCCAATTTCAGGGTGAGTGCCGAAATCAGGTGCAAGTTGTGCTGATCGGCTATCGCCCACATCGCGGCAATGCTGACAGTTTCTACCGTGTCTTGCAATAAAGCGTGTAGTTCTTTTTCCAGATTACCCGTGTTTAGGGCGCTGATGGCGTAGGCCGCGCCTTTGCGCATGAGTGGGTCGGGGCTGGACACCATGTTTCTGAGCATATTAGCGGCAGCAATCAGATGATCAAGCGTGCCGTGCCGCATCAACACCACCACCGCGCCCGCCCGCGCCAGGGGGAGTGGGCTGTGCAGCCAACTGATGGCCAGCCCGACGATTTCGGTGGGAGCCAGATGTGCCAGGGTTTTGAGTAGCCACCAAATCACCATGCCGTCTTCTTCTACCGCCAAACGGGCCAGTAGCAAGGGAACGGTTTGTGGATCGTGCAGGCGGTTGGCGGCGCGCACAAAGTCCATGCGTAAATCGTAGTGAGGGGAAGATAAATGTGGATAGGCGCTGGCGGGTACCTGCGTGCCTTGCACCTTTTCCAGCAGGCTAAAGCCAAATCGCACCGTGTCCGGGTCTGGGTCTTGTAGCGCCAGTCCAATCACATTCAGCAGGTTTTGTTGATCGGAGTGGCTGGTGTTGGCTAAGGAATCTTCATACAGGCTGAAACGTTTAATCCGAATCGCCTCTTCTAGCGTACCTTGATAAGCGCGGGCAATTTTGCGGGTCACTAAAATCCAGGCCAAGCTGGTCAATGCGATTAACACCGCCACCGCTTGCAAACCAAAGCGTTCGGCAAACAGCCACAGCAGGATTGAACCCAATCCCGCGCCCAAGTATCCGACAGCAGTGGTGAGGAACTTGCTGGAACGGCGAATCTTGGCGGGCAATGGCTTCATCGCGATTTCGCGAGCCACCGAGAAAAAGCCAAAGCGGAACACATGTTCGCCAAAGCGCACCGCCGCTGCCATCCACAAGCTTGGCCACATCAATAAGCCTAAGCTGGTTAAGCCACAAAACCACGGGATTACCGCCAGCATACCCGCCACGCCGACCAGTTTGAGCAGGGTTTGGGTGCCCGCCAGTTGTAAAGCCAGCATCAGCACATTGGAGAGTCCGTAAAACGGCCCCATGAACGCGCCGATGTCCGCTTTGCTATCAAATACCCGGCTTAATTCAGATTTTAGGGCGTAATCGGCGGCGGTATCGACGATCATCATGAGAAAAGTCGCCAGCGCAACGTAGCGAAACAGCGGGTAATTGAGCGGCGATTGCCCGTGCGCGTGGCGGCGTGCCGCACTGGGCAGGGTGCGTAGCCACCAGAAGCAGGCGGCACCTAAACTGGCGCAGGCAGCCAGTAAATACAACAAAAAATCCGCATCAAAATAGTGAATAACCGAGGGGATCGCGAGGCCCATCGCCAGGCCGCCCAAATTACCGGCGATGTTAATCCACATCATGGAACGTTTGAAACCCCGGATGTCGAAGGCATCAGCAATTGCATTTTGGGAAATACCCAAGAACACCACAGGAATGGCGGCTAACCAAAGCGAAAACACAAAAGGAAAGCCAGCAATGTCGGCACGCAGCAGGAGATCGCCCGCAAACAAACTCAATCCTGCAATGGCGAAAATACTGAGATTAATCCGCCGTGATCCTTTGGCTGCCAGCGGGCTGATTGCCAGGGTAATCACCAGTATCACCACGGTTTGCGCCATGAAAAAATGGGGCAGCAGGTGAATGTCGTAGGTGGAGAGAAACAGCACGTCGATATAAGTACGACACAGGGTGATGCTCGCCCACACTGCGACATTCAACACGATAGCAAGCACTAAGGTACTACGTTCATCTATGCGGGGCATGGGCGAGAGCCTTGTGCGGCGGTGGTCTTGGAGCCTGGAATAGTTATTTGGCAGCTTTGTTGTCGATAATGGTCAAAGTGCCTTCAGCCGCGTTGCGCAATTGGCTCACCACGATTTGGGCTTCTTCATAATCGGCGTACAGGCTACCGCCGCCTTTATCGGCAAACATGTGCAAAGCTTCGTTCCACTCAAAAAGCTGGGAATCGCGGAGTAGTTGTATCCGATAACGCCCTGGTTTGCGCGGCTGGCTGGCGGTGCGGGGCTGTGCGCTTTGGGTGATCACTTCTTTGGCTTGGCGATGTTTGCGCTCTGCGTCATGCCAACCGGCATCCCACCAGGCGTGGGCTTTGTCGTGTATGTCGTGGGGATTGTCGTTACGCAGCTTACCCGCCATGAAATCCTGTTCACCCACCTGGGTCCAGCGTTGTCGATCCTTGTCTTCATGAGATACGCCAGTGTTAATTTCGACCATCAGGGTGTCGAGCAGACCAATCAATTCTTGACTGCTCCAATGTTTGCGCTGTTCATCCTGCATCCGTCGTAACAGATAACGCAGGACTTTTAAGGTTTCTACCGCAACGCCTTGTTGCGCCTTGGTTTCCAACTTGAGTAAATGTTCTGTGTCGTAATCGGCAGGCATGGTCACTCCTGGTTAAACGCGGGCTAAGCTGTGCCGGTTGCCATTTTAACTGGGTGACACCCTGCTGACTACCTACTTGACGCCGTGTGCAATTTTTCGTTCCCTGAGCGGAGCCGAAGGGAACACGCCGCCGGGCTTGTTTCCGCGCCCTTCGACTCCGCTCAGGGAGCAGGAAACAGGCTGTTTTTCCCCGGCATTCTGAATCTTGGCTGGTTTTCTAGCGGGTGCCCGGACTAAAATACAGCGTCTCATCCTGCCTTTAAACAACACTTAAGCAGCGTGATATTCACCATGAGTCCCTTGTTTCCACAGCAAAAATAGGAGTAAATATTGTCCATGTCCACACTGCAAGCCTTAATTTTTGATGTCGATGGTACGCTGGCAGACACTGAGCGCGATGGTCATCGCGTCGCCTTTAATCAGGCATTTGCCGCTGCGGGTTTGGATTGGTTCTGGTCGGAAAGCTTGTATGGCGAGTTATTGCAAGTAACGGGCGGCAAGGAACGCCTAGCGTTTTACGTGCAGCGCGAACGTCCCTCAGTGCCCACACACTTGCCTTTGGAAACCTTGATTGCAGATTTGCACCGTGCCAAGACCGCCTATTATCTGGACATTTTACGCACCGGCAGCATTCCCCTGCGTCCTGGCGTGCAGCGTTTACTGCTTGAAGCCCGTGCTGCGGGTTTGCGCCTAGCTATTGCCACCACGACCACGCCCGATAATGTCAGCACCCTGCTGCAATGCAGTTTGGGCACAGCAGCGTTGGATTGGTTTGAAGTGATTGCGGCAGGCGATGTTGTGCCCGCCAAAAAACCCGCGCCTGATATTTATCACTATGCGCTGGAGGCTTTGCACTTGTCGGCTGATGCAGCACTGGCGATTGAAGATTCAGAAAACGGCTTGCGTTCAGCCTTGGATGCCGGACTGCGCTGTCTCATCACCCGCAATCCGTACACAGCACAGCAAGACTTCAGCGGTGCGTTGCTGGTGTTGGATCAATTGGGAGAACCTGGGCAAACAGACACGCTGGTCGATGTAAAGCTGCTGCAACACTGGTTTGAAAAAGCGGCGTAAGCGCCGCAAACTCAGAGTTTATCCAGCAGCATGGTCTTGATTTGATGGTTGAGTTTTTCCGCCAAGGCATTGAGTTCTTGATAATGTGCGGTTTCTCGGTTGTGGTATTCGAGACGTAAGGTTTCAATTTCCAAACGTAACTTATCCAGCTCCTGCTGCGCCTTGTTCACGCCAGTGTGTAACGGCTCTAACAAGGTCGCCATTGCAGGCAGGGCTATCGGCGCGGGGGCAGATGGGGGAGCAGGCGCACCCTCTTTGGGGGGTTCTACCGGGCGACGTTGCATACCCAGGATTTCTTGGGCCAGGTTGGATTTGACTAACTGACTTTCTCTGGCCTTTAATCTGGCTTTGAGCGCTTCTTCTTCAATTTTTGCCCGGTTTTTATGGCGTTTGAGTTGTTCAATCTCCACCAATGCTTGTTCTGACTCGGGGCGCTGGGTCAGTAATGCGCTGAATGCCAATAAAAAAACCAGCGCATTAAAACCCAGTAACGGATAAAACAAGGAGGGATTTGGTAAAATAGTGGCGTTGTATAAGAAAATACCACTGACGAAATAAGTTAAGTACATCATGAGCAACAAAATGACTGTGCGTGGCCAAATGCGCAAGACACCCAACATACTCAGCGCACAAGTCACCAAACCCACCAGGCACAACCAAAGCAGCTGCACTCTTTCATTCAGTACGGTGTAAGGCACACTATTGGAGTCACGCAATTCAATCGCAGGTAGAGGCGTGCGTACCGTGCAGGCCAAACCACAAAAAATCAGCAAAATTGCAATGAATGCCAATTGCTTAGGAGAAATAGTTTCACAACTTTTAGTGTCTATTTTGAACAGTATAGAAATACTCACCACCAACAATCCCGACAAAGCAATCGCTTCCCCCACATGATAGGGTGTACTGAAGGCCGTCAGCTCCGTTGTGGCATTGGTGGTTAATAACAACACATTGATAAAGTAGAAACTCCCTCCCAAACCAATGAATAGACCAGCCAAGCTGGCCATGAGGAGGGTTTTGTTTTTAAGCACATCAAACACGCAATAGCCTGTCAGTTTTTATCTTTATACAACAAGGCGGTGATTTGTTCAGACACCAATCCAATGAGAAAAATCAGTAATGAAGTAATAAACAGCACCGAACCCATGTTGGTAAAACGACCAGAGCCAATATAGGTATAGGCATAATAGGAAAAGCCAGTGATCAAAAAGGCTAAACTTAAGGGGCCAAATAACTTAAGTGGCGAGTATAGGGTGCCCACCTTAAAAATAATTAATAAAAAACGTGGCCCATCTTTTAATAGCTTGATATGGCTTTTACCCGTGCGTTTGCTGGCATGAATGGGTATATAGCTGACACTATAACCTGCCCGAAAAAAGGCCATAGTAATCGTGGTTGGATAGGAAAAAGTATTGGGTAATAAATATAAAAACTCTTTGAATTTTTCTGCCCGCACGGCACGGAAACCAGAGGTTAAATCAGGAATAGTATGACCCACCATCCAACTGGCTAAAAAATTATACAAACCATTGCCCAAACGACGCGCTAAACTGGCCTGAGAATCCACATCTCGCGCACCAACCACCATCTCATGACCCGCCGCGATGCCATCGAGTAAGCGCGCAATATCGCTCACTGCGTGTTGACCATCCGCATCCATGAATACCAGCGTCTCGCCAGTTGCCGCACGCGCCCCGCTTTTAATCGCCGCTCCGTTACCCATGTTATACACATGTTGCACCAGCTTAACCCCCGCTTGGGCGGCAATCTTTGCGGAATCATCCTGGGAACCATCGTCAACCACAATGATTTCTGCGGCTGGATAAAGGCGAATTAAATCGGGTAACAGCTGACGCAGGCTACTCGCTTCATTACGGCAGGGTAAAATAATACTTAAAGTCATAGATGACACTCAGTGTAGATATTTTGATAAAAACACCTACAACATCAAAACAAGAACAAAAGGGCGCTGTTGGCAGAGGATAAGTTTACATCCACTGAGATAACAACATATCGTGATAGCCAATCCTTAAAATGAAAATCAGGGCGTGTTTTTTGGTAGTTCTGCATGAATAATCAATAGTTGGTTTGCTAAGCCCTCTAAGACATCCAAATGCGCTTTATGCAAACGATTTTCTACCGGATTAAATTCAGCACGCAGTTGTTGAATATAAGCCAGGGCTGCTTGGTATTGTTTTGTTTGCAGCAGTAGACTTAATTTTAGAAGCTTAGCAGTGGAAGAACGCGGAATGCCGTCCTTGATAGCATTCTCCATAAGAGGGATTGCTTTATCATATTGCTGTAAATCCATCATGACTTGTCCATAGTAAAGGTAGATCATGCCGCGACTACGTGTTAAATTTGGATTTGTACTCAATGCTATAAAGACTTTTTCGATATTGGCACGAATTACTTCATTACAAAGAGAGTCATCTTGCAGCGTTTCGTGTAAGGCTGACAGCCCCGATAACAAGCCGTAATCCTCTTTTGCTTGTTCACGGAAGTGCCGAATCATAGGATTAAATTCAGGCGCTGCCACCTGTGGATAATGACAACTCACATTTAACCAAAAAATATAATTTGCAGCATCATTCGGAAAATTCTTTATCGCTTCTTTATAAATGCTAATGGCAGCTTCTGGATTATTTAAATCCAGTAAAGAGACAGCCGCTTGGGAATAGGCAAAGCGTGATTGAGGATGCTGTTGTGCCCAATATAAAGCCTGGGTGTATGGAACATGCCATAAACGGATTTCAGAGAAACTTACCCAAACTACCAAAGCCACCCAGCATATGCCTAAAACTTGCAAAGTTCTACTTAATAGTCTAGTGATCCCCTGATATTGGACAAATTGTATAAAAGAATGCGTTGCAGCGAACAGCAAACCGAAAATAGCCAAATAATTACGGTGTTCAAAATACAACACCAGACCGATAGCCGTGGATTCTAGGGCGTGCCCTGCGAAAAACCATAATAGTGCAAAGCTCCAAAGTGGATAACGACGCCGCCACCACAGTGCTGCAATCAAGCTCGTAATAATCAGTAACAGACTGGGCAACGTGGTGATTGGATTGAATAAACCCCGAGAAAAAACATAATCATCATGAAATAAGCCAAAAGCACGGGGGCTGGGCAAAAAGACCTTTTGGATATAGTCAAGTAAGATGCGTGGTTCGGTGAGCAAACGCTCCGACAGAGTGTAATCACGTATGGCATAAGAGGCGTGAATATCATAAAAGAAAACAAAATAACCGACAATAATTAACAAGGGCGTATAAATAAATAATCTGCGCCACCAATACCAGTATCTGGGTACCGTGAAACCACTAAAAATGCTCAGTTCTAATACCAGCACATAAAGCAGAATCAAAACCCCATTTTCCTTGGAAAGCAAGGCCAACAAACCACCAATCAACAATCCTAAGCTGGCCCAACTATAACCTGCCCACAAACGGCCATTATCCAATAATAAACGGCCTTGCACATAGGACAAGACACCCACTACGGTAAACAGCGCAGAGAGTTGGGTCATGCGCTGTACCACGTACAGTACCGTGGAAACCTGAATAGGACTGAACAGCCAGAGGGCTGTCGCTAACAGTGCTAATCCATAGGAACGGGTAGCGGATAACCTCAAGGCTACGGACAGTAACAAGCTTAACCAAAACAAAAGGGTAGCGACGAGCAAGTGGATGCAAATATTCACATATTTAAAACCCGCCGCTTGCGGCCATTGATAATCTTGTAAAACAAAACTCAGTAGTGATAAAGGTCTGCCTAATAAATTAGCACCGCTGTCTGTTATGAAGTCAATACGCTTTTTCCAGTCATCGACTGTCGTCGCCAGTTCTTGTAAATTGGGTTCATCATCAAGAATAAAGTTGTTGCTCAATCCTTGCGTATAGAACCAGCCACCACACAACAGCAAGCCCCAGAGAATTAAACCATAACGAAATTGAAATGTAAGGGAGCTGTGCATAAAGACCTAATGAGTTTGACAGTGCTTAGCTTGTTTGCAAAAAGAAAAACCCGCTATGCAAATCGCGTAGCGGGTTTTTTCGACAAAAACAGTAATCCGAGCTGCTAGAGCATTACTTACAAGCGGTAGGCAAGTAGGCTGGATTCATACTGGTATGAGAACAAGTCCAGTTCTTGGTAGTGGTGCTGTAAGTAAGCGTCAACGTACCTGTGATATTGGTATCAATAAAAGTAGCCACAAACTGGGTACCAGTACCCACTGCAACCGTAGAGGTATATTTGCCCTTGGTCTTGCCACCGATGGTGGTCACAGCAGCCGGCCAAGCCGCCTTGGAACCATAATACTCTTCAGCAGGGGTCTTCAAACCAGCCAGCAGGCCCACGCCTTCAGCAACCTTGGCACGGCGCAGATAGTCGGTGTAAGCAGGAATAGCCACGGCGGCCAAAATACCGATGATCGCAACCACGATCATTAACTCAATAAGGGTAAAACCTTTTTGGGTTTTCATGAGATTATCTCCAGAGACATCAGTGAATCAAAGTTGATTATCGGCATTTACACCCAGTCACAAAAACCTGGGCTTTTCTTGTAGGGTGCTTACTATAAATAGCCTTAGTTGGATGAGCTAGCACAAGGCGTGCCATATTTTAACTTTATGTTTTTATTGTAAATAATTAATTTGTGCATACCTTGGTGAATGAATATGAACAAAAACAATTTTAACTACTGAAAATCCGCAGAATGTGCTGAAAATCAGCACATCCAGACAGCTAGTTAAGCTGCACCCTTACTCCCCAAGGCACAGCGTGCTTACCCTTCACCAACCACAGCACCGGATAATGGGGTTCTTGTATGGGGTATTCGCCAGCGGCGTCGGTAAAGTAGAGCAATAAATCAGGCTGACGGTCGGCGCGGTCGATCCAAGCAAAAACTGGGGTAAAACAAGTACCGCCGCCGCCTGCAAAGGTTTTGGGTAAGTGGCACGGTTCCCAAGGTTCATAGAGCCAAGGACAATCGGGATCGAGTGCGGCATCGCAGGCTAACAGGGTGATGCGGGCGCGAACTTGGCCTTTGAGCGCGTTGATTTCTGTAATAAAAGTGGCAAGCTCCTGGTCGCTGATTGAGCCGCTGATGTCCAGCGCCACCACCACGTCGAGCTGATGACTGCGTAGGCTGGGCAAAATGGCAGCGCCTTCGCGCCGTGAAGGACGGAGGTAGCTGTAGTCATCGCGGGCGTTTAGGCTGAGATAACGGGCCAGCAGCGCTTGCCAGGGGAGTGGTGGCTGAAGCAACTCTTCGATGAGACGTGTCAGGGGGCCGCTTAACTTGCCTGCCTGCTGAGCCTGTTGGGCCGCCCCGGCCAGACGTTGTTGCCACTGCACGCTGAGCGCTTCGCGTGCTTCGTGAGACAACGGTGGGGGTTGCGGCGCACCTGTTGGCGGTGGGTCTTGCTCGTCAGTGGCTTCGGTGTGGCGCGGCGGGTCGGGATTCGATGGGGCTTTGGCGGCATCGGCAGGTTGATCCAGCGGGGCATCGGTGTTGTTGTCGCCCAACAAGGGATAGATTGCTTCGGCAGTCATGCCGCTGAATTCATCCAGTACGTTAATGCCCGGCGGTGGTGTCAAGCCTTCTGCCAACAGCAACGGGTTGATCGCGTAGTCACAGGCCAAATCCCAGCGGTTTCGCACCCGGTGCTGCCGCCGCGCAAAATGCGACAGCGCGCAGTGTAAGGCTTCGTGGGCGAGTACAAATTGGGTTTGCGCCAGATTTAACGCCGCCAAATAATCTGGGTTGTAGTAAAACTGCCGCGCATCGGTGGCGGTGGTGGGACACCAACGTGGATCGGCGGCCACCATCGGCAAGCGCAATACCAGTGCGCCCAAAAAAGGCTGGTCGAGCATCAAATGGGTACGGGCTGCCGCCAGTTTGGTGTCTAACTCATCCATTCAGCAGGCTCCTGCACTCAGTGGCTATACAACAGCACATCGCTGATTTGTTGTGCCCAAGTTTGAAAAGCGGGCACGCTGAACAGTTCGTGGCCGACCGCCCGCTGCATGTCGGACACCAGCATCACCCCCAGTTCACGCTGGCGGAAACGCCCGGCATAATCGAGGATATGGGCATAGACTTGCGCGGCGTTTGCTTGTCCTTTGGCACGCAGGGCACGCCCCACCAACGCCGTGGCAACCGCGTATTGCAAATCGATTTCTGTGGGGACTGGCACTGTTTCGCCGCGCACAATCGCTTCTAAATCGGGTAAACGGTCGAGATTCTGAATAAAAGCATGTAGTTCTAAACCGGCGGCAGGGCCAACGCAGGCTTGTAAACTGCCCAATAATAGGCTCGGCAAATCGCTGAATTTTTGCAAGGCGCGGTGCGCAAACTCCCAAGAACGCGGCGAAGGGAAGGCGACTGGATTGTGGGCGGGATCGAAATGAAACAACAAGTCCGGGCGAAACCGCAAAAAGCCGATGAGCCGCTCGTCTAGTGCGGATTGATAGGCCCAAGCCACCCAGTCGTCCAGATGGGTTTCGACTTCAAAGTGGGAAAAACGATTCGCCAAGGGTGCGGGCATGGTGTAGGTCACGCCTCGGTCTCCCTGGCGATTACCCGCTGCTACAATGATCCAAGCGGGTGGTACTTGGTAGGCACCCAGTCGCCGATCCAAAATCAGTTGATAAGCGGCTGCTGACACGCTGGGCGGGGCCGAGGTGATTTCATCCAAAAACAAAATCCCAGCTGGGCCGTGACGCTGCGCATCGGGCAGCAAAGCGGGCACCGCCCATTCCACTTGCTCGCCGCTGCGAAACGGAATGCCGCGCAAATCGCTAGGCTCCATTTGCGACAAACGAATATCAATAATCGGCACGGCATGGCGTGATGCGATTTGCGCCACTAACTGGGATTTACCCACGCCTGGCGGCCCCCACAACATCACCGGGGTATGATGACCGGCAGCCGCGCTGATAAATTCTCGATCTAACAAAATGCTCAGTTGCGCAGGACGCATGTCGTCTCCTTGTGGATGAGGGCCGGGCGGCGAGGGAACAGGGAAGAGGCTGGCAGTTTGTTTACTGGGGACAACGGCACTGCTTTTCTAGGCAGTACAGTCAGAGGAGATAACTGGCTGATTCGCCAGCCAGATTAACGTGCCAACACCACGGCTAAACCCAACAAGGCGATCAGCGTGGGCCATTTCCAAAGCCAGCGTATCGCATCTTCACTGCGATAGCGCCCGTAGACATTGGTGACGGCGACGGAGAGGAAAATCACGGCAAAGACTTTGGGGAGAAAAGTCAGCCAAGCCGTACCGCCGCCGAGAAAAAGCGTGGTATAGAGTACGCCGACGGTGTAAAGCTGGAAGCATTGCATCACGAACAAGCTGCCGAGGTATTTGCCGCTCATCTCGACCATCGGCCCGGTGGCGATTTCAGCCGGTGCGACGTAGATTTCAAACGGTTCTTTGCCCAGCATGGCGTGGATACTCAGTAAGCCAGCGATTGCCAACAGCGGTACATTGAAAATGCCCCAGCTTGCAGCGCCTGCGGCCTGCTGCATGGCGATAATCGCGGGCAAGCTGGTGGTGCCGTAGTGCAGCGCCGCGCCCGCGACCACAATCACAAAGGGCACATCGTAAGCCAGCATCGCCGACAGGGCACGAGAAATCCCTATCGAGCCGTTGGGATTAGCGGTTTGGCCCACGCCCAGCGCCATGCCAAGCATCGGCACCATCAGCAAATACATCAAGGTTAATAAATCAGCTTGTTGAGCAAGACCATCCATACCGGGCACCGGCAGGAAAATTTCTGAGGCGATATAACCGCCGAGCAGAATCATGACCGATATATCTTGCATATAGCCATGAGAAATCTGCGTTTTTTTCCCATAGAGCTTGATGATGTCAAACAGCGGTTGTAACAATGGCGGCCCGACGCGGCGCTCAATGCGGGCGCGAACGCGGCGCATCATCAACACCAGCATCAGCCCGACTATAAAGGCCACCAAAGGCATTAACACCATGTCCAGCAATAAGTGACCAAGATTCATAAACAAGCGTTCCCGGGATTACAGGGTCCAGGCCAAAGCCAGCACTGCCACGATTAAGACGTACAGTACCGCGTGGGTAGGCTGATAAAAAGCATGGCAAGCATCGGCTAACACATGCACGACATGGCGTAAACTCAGTTCCAGGTGTAGCACTTGACCGCGTAGCCAAGGTCCGATCACCCGCATCACCCCCGGATAAAAATGGGCACTGTACTGGTAGGGCGTGTCGGCAGACAGAAAGTGACCGCCTGCGTAATTGTCCCATTGATGGGTTAAATGCCGCCGGTTGCCGAGGAAGAAAATCAGCGCACCGATGGCGATGCCATAAATTAAAATCCCGACCACCCACAGCATATTCAGGCCGCCGCCGGGGTGAACCATCCCGCCCAAGTGATGCGGCACTAGTGCATAACCCAGTGCCAGTTGCGCCTTATCCACCAAATCCAGCGCCAATCCCGGCATCATTCCGGTCAGGAAACCGATGCCCGCCAAGATCAGCGCGGGCAAGGTCATGCTCCAAGGGGCTTCTTGGACTGCGTAATGAGCGGGGCGTAATTGTCCGAGGAACATATTGTGAATCAGTTTGTAGACGCTGAGGATGGTGCCCAAGGTACTGATGCTGGCGGCCACCAACAACAAGGGCATTTGGGCGTCGATCAGCGCTTTGTAAATCATCCATTTAGACACAAAGCCATTCATCGGCGGCAAACCTGCCAAACCGATAATGCCCATCAGCAGTGCCACATACGACCAAGGCATCCGGGTAATCAAACCGCCCAAACGATCCAGATCAGTGGTGCCGGTGCGATAGGCGACGGAAGTCACCACGAAAAACAGCGCAGCTTGATAAGTGGCGTAATTGAACACATGCAGCAAACCACCCGCCACGCCCAGGGTACTGCCGGTCATGATGCCAAGTAACATCAGGCCACCTTGACCGATGCCGTGCCAGGCCAATAACAGGCGGGCGTCGGTTTGTTGCAAGGCAATAAAGGTGGGAATAATCGCCGTCAGCGCCGCTAACCAAGCCAGCAAAGTGCGTGCATTGACGAACTGCAACAGCGGATCGGCTAAATGCGCCAAACGTTCTAAACCCAACGGATGCAGCAACACCAGCAACAGCGCAAACAGCCCCATGCGCCCGGCAATCGCATTGAGAAAAGTAGCACTGGCCCCTGGCGTTTCTGCATAAGCCTCGGGTTGCCACAGATGAAACGGCAGCAACGCCATTTTGATTCCAAAACCTGCGCCAAACAACAGCAGCAAAGCCCAAAGTAAATCACTGGGCAGGGTGGGCAGGTTCAACCAGAACACTTCCAAACTCAAGGTGTTCAGCCGCACCGCGATCAGCGTGATCGCCGCCAGAATCGCCATTGCCCCGGCCATCGCATACAGCAAATAGCGAAAGGCTGCATCGCCCGCCTTGCCGCCGCGTTGGGTCATGATCAGATAACTGGCCCAACTCACCAATTCCCAGCCGATAAACAGACTCAACAAGTCCGCACTGGACAGTAAAATCAACATTGCCAACACATTCAAGGCCAAAGCGGTGTGCTGCACCCGCATATGGGCTTGCTGTTTGCCCCAGTCCCCGGCGCTATACCAAGCAGCAAACAGCGCAGCAGCAACCGTGATCAGCCCAAAAAACCAGCCTAACCCGGATAGCTGCCAGCTTAGCGTATTACCTTGAATCGTAAAGCTAAACGAGGCTTGACTGGGAACGCCGCCGATGGCCAGCAACACCAGTAATTGTACTGCGTAAGCGCCCGTGGCTAACCAACCGGCTTCAGGCCGATCACCGCGCATGAACAACAAAATCGCCGTGGCCGTTGCCAACAATAATAAAAAATCTAAGCCAGTCATGGTGTCAGTCTACGGGTTGGGAAGCTGTTCCAATGGCTCTTGTCGTCTTGCCAAGCCGATAAGGTGTAATTGATATAGGTGCCGGTGTCCACGGTTTGCTGCGCAATACGCCGCAGACCGTCGCCAATCGGAGCCACGCTGAGCGTCACCAACATCAACACACCGCCTAACAACAACACCGGGGCAAGGTTGCGTCGTTGTGGCGGTTCGCAAAACCGGGGACTGGCTTGTCGCGCAAACAACAGGCGGGTGATGCGCAACAGATAAGCGGTTTCAATGATCACGCTGAGCAATACGATCCACAGAGCAGTTTGATACCAACCGCCTGCGGCAAAACCGGCCTGTAATAACCAGAACTTGGCCCAAAAGCCCGGCAAAGGCGGCACCCCGATCAGTGACAACGCCAGCAACACAAAAGCGAAGGCACTGCACCGACACAACCACGCCAAGCCACGCAGTTCGTGCAAGCGTGCCTGCCAACTTTCAGTGAGCAAAAACAAGGCTGGCTTGACCAGCGCATGATGTAAACCCAGCGCAATCCCTGCCATCACCCCGGCTGGACCTGGAATAGAAAAAGCGATAGCCATCAAGCTCAGTTGTCCTACCGAAGAATAGGCCAGCACCCGGCGTAAATCGGTGGCGCGCCAAGCCGCCAATTCAGCGCTGACCAGTCCCAACAAGCCGACGGTGAGCAACAGTAAATGTGCCGAGGTGTCGCTATACAGCAGCAACAACAGGCGCAACACCACCACCAGCGCCAATTTAGACACAATCCCAGCCAACAACGCAGAAATCCGGGGCGGGGAAGTGGCGTACACTTCCTGCACCCAAGTATTCAGCGGAAACAGCTCAGCCTTCACCCCAAAACCGATCAACAACAAGGCAAACGCCGCCAAACCCACCGGGCCGTGCAAGGTGCTGGGCGCTAAAATCGCCAAATGCGAGAGATTCAAAGTGCCAGTCAGCGCGTAAATCAAGGCAATGCCCAGCAAGCCTAAACTGGAAGCAGTCGCTCCCAACAGTAAAAACCGCAGGCTGGCGGCATGGCTGTCCGGCCCATGTCGGCGGCTGGCGGCCAAGCCATAAGAAGCCACCGCCATGATTTCAAAAAACACATACAAGTTGAATAGATCGCCCGACAGCATCAGCCCACAACCGGCTCCGGTGATCAATAAAATCAGGATTTCTTCATGCAGACGGCGATGCCAAGCGCCCAGCCACAACACCAGACAACCGGCGTTAAGCATCATCACAAACAGAACGGCGAGGGGGTCGATGTAAAAGGTGATGCCCAGCGGCGCGGCAAAGCCGCCAAAAATGATGCTTTGCGGGCCGACTTCAGACACGCCGTACCACAAGCCCAAGGCAATCACCAAATTGGAAATCAACACCACCGGCCCGGCCCAGTAAGTAACCGGGGGATAATGGCGATGCAGCAAGGGCAGTAAAAAAGCGCCAAAAAACGGCAAGACGACCAATAACACTGCGCCAATCATGGGCTTGCCTCTTCAGCCGACACCGAGGTGGGTGCGCTACGTGCCACCGGCACCGCTGCAATGTGGGCAGTCAATGCGTCCATATCCAGCGTGCCGTAAGCCTGATAAACCTTGATCACCAGCGCTAAAGCCAAGGCTTGCACCCCCACCCCGATCACAATCGCCGTCAACACCAGTGCTTGTGGGATGGGATCAACCATCAACAAGCCCCGCGTGGCTTCGGTGAGAATGGGCGCAACCCCGCCTGGTCGATAACCTGCCGCGATCAAGAATAGGTTGACGCCTGCTTCCAGCAAGGACAAACCCAAGAGCATCCGAATCAGATGACGACTCATGACCAAGCCATAGAGTCCCAACAGAATCAAGCCTATCGCCCCTAGATAGGCAAACACATACAACCAAGCGGCTTCTTCGACCAGCATAGGTACCTCAGACTCTCAGGGTTGGGCCAGATGCGCGACGATACCCGCCAGCTCCGCACCGACTTTGATACCCACGGCCAAATACAAGAACGGCAAACTGCCCGCTGACAACAGCGCACCAGGGGTGCCGGGATGGCCCAAAGGCGCGAGAAAATAACCCGAACCAAACAAGGCGACTAAACCAATGCCAATAAAAACCAAGCCCGCCACCGTTTCCAACAAGCTGCTCACCGCGTGTTTAAAAGGGCTGGCGGGTGATACCAGGATCGGAATAAAAAACGCTGCCGCTAAAATCGCCCCGCCTTGAAACCCCCCGCCAGGGGTTAAATGACCGTGCAAAATGACATAACTGCCGAGCAGGATCAAAAAAGGAAACAACAGGCTCGCCGCCGCGCTGAACACAAAACCGGTGCTGGTGTTGGATAAGGGTGGCGTCACGCTGGCCGTTCCAGGCGCTTTGCTCAAGATCATACCGACTGCGGTAGAGGCGACGAACAGAATCAGCAACTCGCCCAAGGTGTCTAAACCCCGATAAGCCAGCACCACGGCGGTGACGATGTTGGCGGTGCCGACCTCGGCGGGGGCTTGGGCGAGGATATTATTGCCCACGCCGGTCAGGCTGTTGCTGTAAGGCAAGGTGGTCAACACCGCGATCAACAACACGCCCAGCCCTAGCAGAAAAATCAGGCCCGCGAATTCACGCAGATTCATGATTTCGCCTCCGTTGAGGTTTTGGTCACAGCGGCGGGTGGTTGCACGTTAATCCGCCACAAACCGACCCGGCGTAGCGTCAGCGCAAGAATAACCCCACTCAACCCAGCCCCTACCGCCGCCTCGGCTAACGCCACATCGGGCGCTTGCAACACCACAAACAACACCGACAGCGCCAAGGACAACACCGAAGAAGCCACCACTACCGCCAGATAATTATCCAGCAACAGCATTGCAACCCCAGCGGTCAACATCAGCATCACACTAGACAAGGCAATCCAAAACAGCATCAAGATTTCTCCTCTTCGGCAGAACTCTGCGCATAAGGCCGCAATCCAGCCAGATAAGCGGCACGGGCCAAAGTCGAGGACGCCACCGGCGAAGTCAGCAAAATAAACAGCGCAATCAATAATAACTTTGGCCACCAGCTTGGATGCTGCAAGGCGATCCCAAACAACAGCGCCAACGAACCCAGCGTGGTCGCCTTGGTGCCCGCCTGTATCCGGTTATAGAGGTCAGGCATCCGCACCAGACCCAAAGCCCCCAAGCACAAAAACAGCGCGCCCATCAAAATAAACAACGAACCCATCACAGACATGGCTCAGACATCCTTTGCAACCGCTTGCTCAATCACGCGGGCTATCGTCACCACCCCAACAAAAGACAAGGCGGCATACACCAAGGCGATATCCAAATACAGCGGATTATTCAAATAGGCCGCCAACCACACCAGCGCGGCGGTGGTGATCACCGACAAGATGTCCGCCGCCACCACGCGGTCTGGGGTAGTCGGCCCGCTGATCAAACGCCAAAATGCCAAGCCCAAGGCCAGCACGGTCAACACAAAAGCAAGTAATTCCACTGAAGCAGCCCCGTTCATTTGAAACATTCCCGTAAATGGCGTTCAAACTGACTGGCAATCACCGCCGTGGCGTGTACCAAGTCCTTGCCGGGATGACTGTCAATCCAATGCACCAACAAGCGATCCGCTTGCACATCAATCGTCAGCGTACCAGGAGTCAGTGTAATGCTGTTAGCCAACACCAGCTTGCCCAAACTCGATTGCAGTTGCGTGCGTACCTCGACCACTGCGGGATCGATGGGCAAACTCGGCGACAACACCCGGCGCGCCATATCGACGTTAGAACGCAACAGTGCCACGAAAAAATAGCCCAGATAAGCGACAAAATGCCAGAGCAGCGCCGGACGCCAGCGAATATCATCCAGCCAGGACAAATGGGGTGCGGACAACAGCGCGGTCAAGATCGCCACTCCCAAGCCCAACACCCATTCTGCCGGGTCAGCGCTGGCGGTCAGTAATAACCAAACGAGATAAAACAACACACTGGCCGCCGCATAATGCCACCACGGCGTGTTGAACAAGCTCGGAGAAACCATCGGCATCCGCGTGCTGTCCTGAGAGATTGGTTGATGATTTTTTCCCATACATGCACATCCAGCGTGAGTGTTTGTCAGCGTAACGCCGCTCAGTATCAGGGATTTAACCGCAACCGGCAAGTCCTGTGTACTTTGGCTATGCGGCCTGTACCGGTAACAACACGCTGAATACCGCACCGCCGCTGGTGTGATTGTGAACCCGGATCGTGCCCTGGTGCGCATCGACGATCTTTTTCACAATGGCCAAGCCCAAGCCAGTGCTTTTTTCACCGCCCGTGGGTTTAGCGCTGAGTTGTTGGAAATCTTTGAATAATTTCTCTAAATCTGCCGCACTCAGACCCGGCCCTTGATCACGTACTGAGAAGCAAGGGGCACCCTCTTCCAAGCCGATGCTGACCCACACGGTGGTGGCGGGTGGTGCAAACTTGATCGCATTGCCAATCAGATTATCGAATACTTGACCCAGGCGAGCGTTATCGAAGCAATACTCAGGTAATTCTGCCAATTCGGTTTCTAAACAAATATTTTTCTGTTGGGCGCGAAAACGGCAAAGTTCCAAGCGTTGCGCCACCAGTTTGCGCAGCGAACCCGGCTGGCACTTCAGATTCAAATGCCCCTGTTCAATCGCAGACACATCCAGCAAGTCGTTGACGAGATTAAGCATAATCTCACTGGCTTCAACAATGCAATTCAGCCCATCGATGATCTCGGGTTTGGGTAACGCCTCATAATCCTCGCGCAACATTTCTGCAAAACACAGCACAGCCCCGATGGGATTGCGTAGATCGTGAGCGGCAATGCCCAGAAATTTGTTTTTAGTCTGATTAAGGGCGCTGAGTTCCGTATTGCGTTGGCTGAGCAGAGTCAGACTGCGGCGTAATTGCAGGTGGGTGCGCACGCGGGCCAACACTTCGGCTTGGCGATAGGGCTTGGTGATGTAATCCACGCCACCGGATTCAAAACCAGTGATGAGATCGTTGACCTCGGTTTTGGCGGTACAGAAAATCACCGGAATGTCTCGGGTATTGGCATCGGCCTTGAGTTGGCGACACGTTTCAAAGCCGTCGATACCAGGCATCATCACATCCAGCAAAATCAAGTCGGGATTGACACGGGCCGCGATTTTTAGCGCTTTCTCGCCGGTATTGGCAACCAGCAGGCGATAGCCCTCAGGCTCCAGGGTCTGACTCAACACATCAATATTGGCAGGCGTGTCATCAACCAACAGGACTTGCAGCGTGGTCGGTTCAAAAGAGGTTAAGTGCATGGTAGTTTGCTCCCTAAGTCGCACACGGCGCTATATAGGTTTTTAAACCTGGGTCGTGTCCAGCAAAGTCAGTATCTCGTCAGTTTGGTGATGGCTGAGTAAATGGCGGCAATGTGCCGAAAATGCGGCCAATTCTGGCCCTAAGCAGGCTAAATCGTCCAAGGTTTCTTTTAATTCGGTCAACATGCCAAACTCCACGCATTCTTGCAGGGCATGGCGCGATGCGGCGGGTAACTTCGCCAGTGCCGCACCGAAATCCTGGGGTTGTAGCGAGGGTGTGGACGGCGTGTCGGCCTGGTAATCAAAGGAAATACCCAGCAGTTCCGCCAACTGGGCAAACACTTCTTCGGCGCGAAAAGGTTTACTGACTGAGGCATCACAACCGGCATCCAAATAGGCTTGGCGTTGGTGAATAAAAGCCGAGGCTGAACACATCACGATCTTGGGTGCTTTGCCCTGTTCGTTGCGAATCCGCTGCGTCGTTTCCACCCCATTGAGACCAGGCATACGATAATCCATAAACACGATGTCGGGGCGCTCCTCTTGCATCAATTGCAGTGCCTGTTCGCCGCTACTGACTTCCTGCACGGTGACGCCGATGTCGCGCAGAATACTGCCCAACAGTTCGCGATTGAGGGCAATGTCATCAACCACAAAAGCCCTCACTGTTTGATTGGGACTCAGGCGCTGTACGCGGGTATAGCGTTCATCCTTGCTGATAACGGTGTGGGCAGTTGGCAAGCGTAACTTAAAGCTGAACTCGGAACCCAGCCCTAGGCGAGATTGCACAGTCAACGGCACTTTCATGAGTTCAAGCTGCTTGCGGGTAATCGCCAGACCCAATCCAGTACCGCCTTTGTGTAGACCGCTGCTGCCTTGTTGAAACGGCTCAAAAATCTTTTCCAGCGCTTGCAAAGCGATCCCAGGCCCGGTGTCGCACACGCTAAAACAATAAGTTTCCGGGTCATCCGAGGCAATTTCCACCCGCAGACTCACCTGGCCGTGTTCCGTGAATTTCACAGCGTTACCCAGCAAATTAATCAGCACTTGGCGTAACTTGCCTTCATCGCCCTGTACCAGCAGACTGTCTGCTGTTGGAATGGACAATTGCCAGCCTAACTCGGCCTGACCACAGCGCACTTGAAACATCGCCGCCAAGTCGTTGAGCAGGGCACACAAATCAAAATCAGTGACATGCAGTTCCATGCGCCCCGCTTCGATTTTCGACAGATCGAGGATGTCGTTGATGAGTCCGAGTAGGTGGGTGCCGCTGCGTTCGATAACCTCCACCCCGTGGCGAATCTCGCCAGACAGGTCGCCACGGCGTTGCAGAATTTGGGCATAGCCAAGAATGGCATTCATCGGTGTGCGAATTTCGTGGCTCATATTGGCCAGAAATTGGCTCTTGGCGAGATTGGCTTGCTCGGCTTCCTCGCGGGCAGTTTCGGCTTGGCTGCGCGCTCTTTCCAAATCACTCAGCATATTGAGCGTGGCTTTGCGGGTTTGCGCCAACTCTTCGACTTGGCGGCGCAACAGGTTTTCTGCCTGCTTGGCTTCGGTGATGTCAAGATGGGTGCCGATGACGCGCTTTGGGTAGCCCTGAGCATCGTAAGCCACGATCCGCCCTTGTCCTTGTATGTGTCGCCAATCCCCGGATTTTGAAAACATTCTTACCTGGATACTAAAGCTTTGACCAGTCTTTAGGGCGTCATTAATTTGGTTTTCTATTCCTTCCCGTTCGTCAGGATGTAGCAGGGCACGCCAAGTCGTGTAATGCGACGGCATTTCATAGGGTGCATAACCGAGCATGGTGTACCAGCGCGGGCTAAACATCGCCTCCCCAGTTTGTGGGTTAAATTCCCAAAATCCCAGTGCCGCACCGTCCAGCGCCGCGCTCAAACGCTGTTCACTGTGACGCAGCGCCTCCTCCATCCGCCGCCGCTCGCTGATGTCTAGCATAGAAACCAGCACCTGATGCCAAGTGCTACGCGCATGTTCAGGAATTTCCAAGCGTCGCACCACCCAACGCCGTTCACCCGCACCGACCAGCAGACTGACCTCGACTTCAAAACGAGGCTGAGCATCGAGAAAAGCCAGCAATTGCGCCTGAAAGCCTGCACGGTACTCAGGCGTCCAACTGTGCCGCCAGAGGTTTGTGAAATCCTTGGCTTGGGCGCATTGATACAAGCGCAAGGCACTGTGGTTATAGCGAATGATGCGCACCAAGTGCAGCAATTCCTCTATCGTGTCGGGTGCCGCCTCAAAATAACCCCTAAAGTCACGCACCCCTTCGCGATGCAAAATGCGCAAGCGTTGTTGTACCAAGCTGAGGTCTTCTTCCCACATCGGCACCGGGGAATCCTCAAACAAACTGCGATAACGGCTTTCGTTAGTTTGCAACGCAGTTTGGGCACGTTTGCGAGCGGTGATGTCATTGCTGACTTGCACCATGCCGACCAAGGCTTTGCCCTCATGCAGCGGTGATAAGCTGAATTCCCGCCACACCCCGCTGTCTGAAAATTCTAACTCCACCCCACTGAGTTCGCGGCTCTCCTCTATATGGCGACACACCGGGCATTCCTTGGGCGTGATGCCGGGCGGATGGAACAGGCCGTGGCAAGGCTGCCCCAGAATTTGTGACATGGATTTCCCGATCAGTTCGCAGGCAGAGTGATTGGCTTGTTGCACTTGTCCGCGTAAATTCACCACGATGATCGGTTCTGGAATCGCCGCATAAGTGTGACTGCCACGCGCCAACATCGCGAAAGGTTCATGCAGCGTGGTGTGAACAATCGCGAAGAAAATCAGCCAGAAAGACAAGAGCTTGAAGAAATGACCGAGAATATTAGACAAGCCATACAGATCGACATAAAAGGTAAACGCCAGCTCTCCCCCCGCAGTGAGGGCAATTGACCCCAGCATCAGCGTCAACACCCGCGAATCCAGCAACTGTCGGCGGCGGTAGAGATACACGGCGCTCAATCCCAACACGCTGATAATCAGGTATTCGCTATAGACTTTGAATGGCGTCAGCCCCTGGCCTTCAATGAAAGTCGTCGGCATCCAGCCCTGCATCACTGCGTAATACATGCCTGCGGTTAATGCGCCAAAGCCAAGAAACCAGGGTGTAGGCCGCAGAGAATGGTTCAAAAACCAAGGCGCGCTGAGCAGCAGCAAGGCTTGATAGCCGCGAGTGAGTATCCAAAACTGGGTAGACCAACTCAAGTCGGCGTCAGGATAAATAGCCATACCCTTGTAAACCAGGGTATGAAATAAATCCAGGATGCCCACCCAAAAATACCCACAACCCAAATACATCAGAAAATAATTGCGAGAGAAACGGTGGGTATGCCAGATCACCACGCTCATCAATAGCGCCACGACGATGGCAAAGAACTCTGCGAGGACATGAAACAGTAAATAATTCCAAAAACTGATAGCTGCCAACCCTGATAGCAGCAGCGAGGGCAAGACTAGGTGACGGGCGATAGACATTTCGTGCAGCAAGGCGGACATGTTCAGTCCTCAAAGATTTCGTAGCGCGGCGGTTCACCCAGCTTCACCGCTAAGGCGTTGAGTTCTTTTTTCAGCTCAATCATGCTCAGTTCCCGCGTCACCGCTACCCGGTTAAATTGCTCCAACTCGGCCATTTTCTCTTGCAACACCTGATCGGCTTGTTTGCGGGCCGTGATGTCTTGCACCACGCCCAACATCCGACCCACTTCATCGTTGGCTCGCACCACGTTACCTCGTTCATGCAACCAATGCACGCTGCCATCAGGCCAAACCACCCGGTGTTCAATGTCGTACTCGGCCTGACCGTCCAGACAAGCCTGCACCGCTTGCGTCACCGCCAGACGGTCGTCTGGATGAACGCTGTTGAGAAAATTCTCATAATTGCTGGCCAATCGGCTGTGCGGCCCACCAAACAAGGGCGCGATGGTTTCCGACCAAAACATATCACCGCTTTGCGTGTTCCAATCCCAAGTGCCGATATGGGCAAACAGTTGACTACGGCGCAGACGATCCTCGCTGTCGCGCAACGCATTGATCGCCTTTGAGCGTGCCCGGACTTGTTCATCAAGAACGACTTCGATCTGCGTGCGTTCCTCAATTTCCTGCTGCAATTGCCGATTGGCTGCTTCCAGACTGGCGGTGCGTTCAGCAACCAGCTTTTCCAAATTAGCGCGGGCGGCTTCTAGCGCCGCTTCAGCATCGGCGCGTAACATCGCCATTTGATCAAAAGCCGTCGCTAACTCAGCCAGCTCATCACGCCCACCCACCCCAGAACGGGCACTGAGATCGCCGGCGGCGATGCGCTCAGCCATGTCAACCAAGCGGTGAATCCGTTTACTCACAGAGAGTTGAAAAAATCCGCCCAGTAATAACACCATCAAACTCAGTACCAGTACAAATTGCAGCACTTGGCGCTTTACCCCGTGTAAAGCCTCGTGCTTAGCCAAATGCAGATCATGCTGAAGCAGCAAGGCACCGACTCGGGTCGGGCGCAGGCCGCTATAGGTTGGGCCGAAAAAAATCGGATAGATTCCGAGCAAGGTATCGCGGTCGCTACCAAGGCGCGTTTGCCCGGTCAGTGAAGTTTGCACGGATGCCACCAGCCTCACCGGGTCGGTGTCAGGCAACGCAGCCAGTTGTGTCACGGCCTCCGACAAGGGCGTATTCAGCAAGGCTCTGCGAGTAGAACCAACCACTGTGCCCTGTTCGTCTACCAGCAACACCAAGGTGTCGCGTTGATAACCGCCTAAGCTGGAAACAGCGGACTTAACCCAGTCCAGATCGCCTCGGTTAAGTGCATATTCCAGCAGGTTTTGAATCTGAGCAAGCATTTGTTTAAGTTGCTCAACCTGCTGATTTTCCACTTGACTTACCGCGAGCCTGCCGTTGATTTGCAGGCTCCAGACACTCAGCACCAGCGTCACCAACAAAAGCGCGAGCGGTACCATGAAACGCAGGGGCAGACGCATGTTGAACTCGCTCAAGGTTTGTTAGCAATTTGTTGCAAAAATTGGGGGGCCAGGAAATGCTCCAAATCCACAGTTCGGCGCAACAGGCCGGTTTCGTACATCATCCTATTCAAACGCTGGGCGGTGTCTCGCAAAGTGGGTGTCTCCCCACCGATCAAGGCCAGATTTTGTGAACGGTTTGGCAATAGTAAACCCTCTAGCAGGGCAGGCACCTGATTTGGTAACACACCCAGGCGCGGTGCCATGCGTGTTGAGGCGGCCTCTGGATTGGCGTGCAGATAATCCAGCGCCCGAAACCAACCCTGCAACAAAGCACGCAGTTCGTTGGGATGAGATTGTGCGACCTCGGCTTTGACCACCAAGACATCCACAATTTCACCGGGAATTTGGCGGCTATTGAAGACTTGCTGACCGCCCAGTGCCAATAAACGCCCGCGAATCGGCTCAAAGGTCACCACCGCGTCCACTTCGCCAGATTGAAACAGCGATTCGTGTTCGTTGACTTCAGCGGGGATGACCGTGATCTCTTCGCGTCCCAAGCCATTGAGTTGTAGCGCACGGCTCAGCACATAAGCGCCCAGCGCGGTGTTTTCCACACCGATACGATGACCTTTGAGCGCGACCAGATCAGGGAAAGTGGGACGTGCGATGATGGCATCACCACCGTGAGACACATCCGATACCAGAATCACTTGCAACGGCAAATCATATTCACGCAAATTCAACACTTCATCCAGGCTCAACGCGGCAACCTCGATGACCCCGTTGCGCAAGGCGCGGCTGACTTGAGTAGCAGACAAATATTCCAAGAGTTGCACGGGCGTTTCCTGGTAATAACCCAGGTCGCGGGCCAAAAACAGCGGTTCATAACCCGGCCAGAGATTAGCCCCCACGCGCAATACCTGCTGTTCCGGGTGAGATTCCAGATTAAAACGTGCAAGTGCTTGTTGTAGCATTCCCCCATGCTGCGTATCCAGCACGACGCCCAATAACAACAAGACCCCCAATAAAGCCAACCCTTGCGTTTTCATAGCGACATTGCTTCCTGGCCAATGCGTGACACTTTGCCGCAAAATGATAGTCTTCCGTGCCAATTTACGCCAGTAACCGCTTGTCCTGCGCCAAAAAACACCTATTAACCGTATAAACTAGGTGGTTTATCACGGGTAGGCCAGGCTAAATTACCGCAGCCACTTGCGGTAGCATTTCCCAGTCTTGCCCAATTGGCTATGCTATACCCCCTGGTGACGCTTGCCCTGCGCCTGAGAAAATCCAGTTTCAAATCATCGGAGGAATTATGACGAAAAAACAGGCTGCTATTGAAGCGCGTATCACTATGGAAATCATCGTGGATTGTTACGATGATGATGAGCAAACCACCGGTTGGTATTGCTACCTTGAACAGGCGTTACATTTTCCTTTCAAAGCGCAAGCCATAGAAAAACGTCGCCATTCACCGCTGACAGTCGGGCAAGTGATCGAAGTAATCGGCATGGGCAATCAGGACGATTGCCACTTGAATGAAATGTGGGTAGATATTTGTTGGCAGTCGGATACGCTGAACGTTCCCTTGGCGCAACTCAAACCGATTAAAGCCGATAAATCCACCACCGAAGCGATGGATGCCTGGCATTATTGGGTAGAACAGGGATTGGGTAATTGATACGGCTAACAAATTAAGGAGATTTTCAAATCGGAAAACCCCCGTTTTATAGATTTATCAGGACACTAAGTTGGCTGCCGAGTACCGAAGACGTGCTTGGCCAATACCGCTTCCGGCACTTCCGCTAAACTGTGAATCGCTTGTGTACCACTGACATACACATCAGATAACTGAGTTTTGTGCAAACTGAATGCGCATTCCTCACCACAACTGGGGCAAGCAATCAGCAATTTAACCAAGGTGTCTGCAGTATTGGTGGTGCCATCAACCGCTTGAGGAAAAAGACTGCGGCAATACCAACAGCGTAGTTTGAGTGTAAAAGGCATCTTGTTTATTCCTGAAATGGTGGGATATTCGCTGCGCTCTCATAAGAGAAATTTTCATATTTATTGATTTTATTCTATATATTAAATTTCCAGATTATTTAAAATCGTTTTTTTGGTTATACATTGGACTGCATTAACGAATATTTTATACGATAAAATGTAGCTGCCTTCTCTATCACACCATAATAATTTTATGGATAATTTGTGTATTGTGGAACGTGGCTATTTCACCTCACATGTTTGGATAGTCTCGCGGTTAGGATTTTTTCTGATTTAATTGCCAGGGTCTAATTTGCTCGCGTAAAAACTCAGGCGCAAAATCAGCGCCATTATTCCAGAACAAGGTATGTCCTTCCAACTTGAAGGATTTAAAAAATTCCTTATCTTTCAGTGGCTCAAATATTTCTCCGTATAATTCTGATGCCAAGTCAACCTCGCCTTCCGCACCATCATTGAATGACAGCCAGACTTTATAATCGCCGCGATATTTTGCTTGGATAACGTGAATAAACATAGCCTACTCCAAAGGTTCAATTTTAGACAGCGGCTTCCTGCTCATTGCCGCTTCCCAGTTTGCCATTAGTTCATCCTGGTGAATCACATACCAGTCAAGCACAGCGGTTAACGCTCTTCTTGGAAATTTTCCGGTTATAACGCCGGTTTCAATATCTACAGTTATTTCATATTCACCATATTCCGCGTGAAAATGCGGAGGCGCATGTTCACGAATATACATTCGTATGATTATTCCAAGAAAGCGGCTAATTTCTGGCATTTTTTATCTGAATTTGGTTAGATTTAAAAAGGTGGCAACAAAAATAAGTTAGCCACTCTATAAGGCTAAGATTTTTTAAAAAGCTGACGCTATGCAAAACCTGAAAAACAGAAATTATCAATACCCTCCTTCGAATCCACTCATTGCTCTACCTCTTTTGGCAAGTGCTTACTGCTGGCGACCTGTTGTTCCAGACGTTGTAACAGGGCGTTTTGTAAGGCCAGCAACCGTTCCATTTGTTGTTTCATCTCACTGATCATACGCAGGCTTTTGACCAGTTCTTGGTTAAGTTGGCGGTTTTCCAATTGCTGGCGATGTGCTTCTTCCAGCAAAGTTTCGCAAGTCGCGGCGGATGCTGCGGCGGCAACCGGGCCACCGAGCAAGCACCACAGCAAGCCGCTGAAACCCAATAACCGCTTGATAAAGCAGGAAATAGACAGACCAGACAGGCGCAACATGGGGTTAAATTACCTTAGAAAAACGCTGCTCGCCTTGGGCGTTGCGTAAATAGCGGTCGAAAATCATGCAGATGTTGCGAATCAATAGCTTACCCGCAGGCAATACCTGAATGCGCTGGGCATCGTAAGTCAAGAGTCCATCGTCACGCAGTTTGGCCAAATCGGCTTGTTCCGCCGCAAAATACTCGGTAAAACTGAGCGAGTGCTGTTGTTCTACTGCTTGAATATCCAAGTAAAAATGACAAATCAACTGGGTAATCACGGCGCGGCGGAGGAGATCGTCGGCGCTGAGTTCCACGCCGCGAAACACTGCCAGATGACCGGCATCAATCGCCGCGTAATACTCGTCCAGGGTGCGCAGATTCTGGCTGTAGCTGTTGGCGACTTTGCCGATTGAGGTGACGCCTAGGCCGATCAGATCGCAGTCGGCGTGGGTGGCGTAGCCTTGAAAGTTGCGGTATAGGCTGCCGTTGCGCTGCGCCACTGCCAGTTCGTCGTCGGGTTTGGCGAAGTGATCCATGCCGATATAGACGTAGCCCGCTTGGGTTAAGTGACTGATAGCCTGTTGTAAAATCTGTAATTTTTCCTGCGGCGTGGGCAGTTCGCTTTCGTTGATGCGGCGCTGTGGTTTGAACAAGGTGGGCATGTGGGCGTAATTGAACACTGACACGCGATCTGGGTTGATGGCGATGATCTTGTCCAGGGTGCGCAGGAAGGAGTCGGTGGTTTGGAACGGCAGGCCGTAGATCAAGTCGATGCTGAGTGACTTGAAACCCTCGGCGCGGGCGGCGTCGATGATGGCCTGGGTTTCTGCTTCGCTTTGAATGCGGTTGACGGCTTGCTGCACGCGGGGTTCAAAATCTTGTACGCCCAAGCTGATGCGGTTAAAGCCTTGGCGACGCAACAGGGCGATGATAGCGGCGTTGGCTTCGCGGGGGTCGATTTCTATCGAATATTCGCCCAAATCATCGTCGCGCAGGGTGAAATAGCGCCGTACCTCCGTCATCAGCGCTTCGATTTCTGCGGCGTTGAGAAAAGTGGGCGTGCCGCCGCCCCAGTGCAGTTGATTCACCAGGCGATTGCGGTCAAACAGGGGGCTTTGCAAAGCCATTTCTTGATATAAGCGTTGCAAATAGGGCGCACTGCGGCTGCGGTCTTTGGTCACGACCTTGTTGCACGCACAGTAATAGCAAACCGTGTCACAAAAAGGAATGTGAAAATACAGCGACAAGGGCCGTCCCTCGCTGTTGCTGCGGGCGGCAGCTTGGCGGTAAGCGGTCTCGTCAAAACCGCTGTGAAATTGCACGGCGGTGGGATAGGAAGTGTAGCGCGGGCCTGATTTGTCGTAACGCTTGATCAAATCGCTGTCGAAAATAATATCCTGGTTCATACAAGCGGCTCCGCCGAGGTGGGGGTCATGTTGCGTCGTCCGGCTAAGCACACCCAATCTTCTTGGCTGACTGCGGGCGACATCTCAAAATAAGGCGCATAGGCCAGGCTGACTTGTGCGCTTTGTGCCTGGAGAATACCAGACAAGGCCAAACCGCCACCGGGACGCACCAAGCTGGCTAAATGAGGAGCCAATTCACACAGCGGATTGGCGAGAATATTCGCCAGCAGGATGTCGGCTTGCAAGGACGGCACTTGTTCGGGGAACACCACCCGTAGCGCGGCGGCGACACCGTTATTCGCCGCATTGTCGTGAGTCGCGTGGAGTGCTTGCGGGTCGTTATCTACGCCCCAGGCACAGGCCGCGCCCAGCTTCAGCGCTGCAATCGCCAGAATCCCGGAACCACAGCCATAATCAATCACCGTCTTACCCGCAACCGCCTGCGCATCTAGCCAAGTCAGACACAGCGCGGTGGTGGGATGCGTGCCGGTGCCGAAGGCCAAACCCGGATCGAGGACAATGTTCACCGCTTCAGGCTGTGGCGGCGTTTCCCAACTGGGACACACCCACAGCCGCTCGCCGAAACGCATCGGGTGAAAATCCGCCATGCCCAGCCGTACCCAGTCTTGATCCGCCAGTTGTTCCACCCGCGCCAGCAACAAGTCTGGAAAATCCGCAGCCAATGCAAGGGCGATGGCTTCAGCCTGCTGCGTCGCTTCAAACAGGCCGATCACCTGCGTGTGTTGCCACAGCGGCGTGGTGTTTAAGGGCGGCTCATAAATCGGCTGATCGGCCCCGTCTTGAAAAGTCACCGACAGGGCACCCAACGCGGTGAGTGCATCCGCCAGACGGTCAGCCAGCGGTGGCGACACCGTGAAAGTCAGTTGTAACCAAGGCATGTTGTGTTATCGCTTGCAGTCAGAGTTGGTTTGCCTCAATCCACGCCCAGGCCTAAGCTGGGAGAGATCTAGGCAATCAGGAAAAAACGCATTGTAACTCAAAGTTCACGGGCATCAGCAAATACGCGGCAACGGATCATCTTCCAGTTCCTCCAGCAGACGTTCGCCACCCAAAGGCGTCACCAGCGTGACCTGCGCCGCACTGCGGTGTACTTGCCCAATCAGCGCCGCCTCAGCCCCTTGCGGCAACGCTCGCCAAGCTGCCAGCGCAGCCTCGGCGTCGGCAGCCTCAACCACCGCCACCACCCGGCCTTCACAAGCCAAATACAGCGGGTCATACCCCAACATCTCGCACACCGCCTGTACTGGCGGGCGCACGGGAATCTGTGCCTGTTGTAAACGCACCCCCAAGCCCGTGGCACGCATGATTTCATGCGCCACCGTCGCCAAACCGCCGCGTGTGGGATCGCGCATAAAACGTAGGCCTGGCAACGGCAACAGCGCTTGCGTCAAACTCATCACCGAGGCACTGTCAGAAGCCAAATCACCGCGCAAACCAAATTGTTCACGCGCCAGCATCACCGCAATCCCGTGATCACCGACCGGGCCGCTGACTAACACCCAATCACCCGCCTGGATTTGCCCCAAACCCAGACGCAAACCCGGCGGACGCACCCCCACGCCAGTGGTGGCCAAATACAGCCCGCCCCCCTCGCCGCGCCGCAGCACCTTAGTATCCCCCGCCACCACCGCCACTCCACACGCGGCGGCAGCCTGCGCTAGGTCAGTGATAATGCGCGTCAATTGCGCGATTTCCAAGCCTTCCTCGATGAAGGCATTCAAGGTCAAATAACAGGGCCGTGCGCCACTCACCGCCAAATCATTGATTGTGCCGTGTACTGCCAGTGAACCAATCGTACCACCAGGAAATTCCAACGGCTGCACCGTAAAACCATCGGTGGTCAACACGATTTCCTGACCCACTATCGGCACAGCCACCGCGTCAGCCCCCGTATCCAGATAAGGGTTACGCAACAGACGCGCAAAAATTTCCTCAATTAATTCACGCATATAACGCCCACCATTACCGTGGGCCAGGGAAATATAAAGGTCTTGCATCTCAAACACTCTGGGTTAGGCTAGGGAGGAATAAGCACAAATTTTTCAAAAGAGTAGAACTATGGAGTAGGGTTTGCGCCGCATGTTTCCTGTGCTGAGCTTAGTGCGCGCCGAAAAGATGGCGCACACCCTACCCGGCTTTCATCAAGGTTGTGAAGCGTTAAACTGGACATGTGTTTATCCTCGCGGCTGCTCTCGTTCCCACATAAGGCGCGTGGGAGCAAGTAAATCAGTAACGCATCATTTCAATGTACCGATAGGCGCAATGCTTCGGCTGCGCTCAGCACAAGCAAGACGCGCCTAACGCACCCTACCTAGCTTGAGTTACCAACTCATTTGTACACGTCACCCCAAACCAAGAACACGGAGTCTGCGTGACATTCCAGCCAGTGTTATTCTTCCAATTCGCCCCGCCGGTGCTATTAAAAAACTCCAGCAAAGATTCTTCACATTCAGCGCGGGGAATTTCCGTGACCGTAGCGCAATTGGTGGCGGCATGAGCCGCGCCGACCAGCAACAGCCAACAGGCGAAAAGGCGAATAAGCATGGTCATGGCGAGGGTCTCCTGTGTGTTAAATAAACGGATTGATGATGGTTAAACGGTTTTCGATGATTTGACTGTGTTGCATGTCTTCGCTGTATAATTTACAACACTGATTTTGTAATGCGGCATTGACAATCAAAGCGTCATAAAAAGACAGTTTGTATTTTTCAATGAGTTGCAATGCTTGAAAAGTATCCGTAATGTTTAATACATGCGCGCTTCGGCAACGGATAAAATTTCACGAATATAGTTACGAATTTTATCAGGTGAAACGGCATATTTACGGCACAGTACCGCCGATAGCTCATTGAGAACCTGAGTTGAAACATAAAATACATTCGGCTGTTGCAATACTTCAAACACCTGTTGCTGCTTGCGCTTATCTTCTCTCCTTTCCGAATCTAGATAGAAGTAAATCCATAGATTCGTATCAATAAAATATTTATCGGGCATTGCGCTCGTCCCGATTAGGAATTTCTATTTTTTGTACACAGATACGCTGCTTGGCGACAAATGCAAAAAAATCAGCCTTCGCGGTTTTTTGTTTTGTCGCTTCACCCTCTTCGGAATAAGTATCTTCTGGCTCCGCTAGTTCCCGTTGCAAGATTTTCACAATGCACATTTTTTGTGCATGGGAAAGTTGATGCAGGCGGTTTAGCAATGCGCTAAACCGATTATCCGACAAGGGCGCGGCGTGGCTGTGTTTCATGAGGTAGTCTCCCGTAGAGCTAAAAAGTTAATGAGACAGATTAAAGAATTTCCAGAAAAATATGGGTATCTGCCAGATATAGATAAATTATACCTTTCGTATGGATTTGAAACGCTAAAACCAGCATGGACAGGCGGTCTAGTATAATTAAACGGTATAATACAGCTATACATCAGCGCCACTCCAATGCTTTCTTTTGCAATGCCACACTGGAATCACTCAAGCCATGCAATCCGCCTTCCCAATTGAAATTGGGCTGTGTGCCTATGTCTTTTTCATCCATGAAAATCCCCTCTTCATTGGCAATTTTCTGAAGCAAAAGCGTTACCAGCCGCAGTTTATCTCCATGCGGCAATTCAAACAAAACAGGCAGCAGTGGCGCAAGTTGCGGAGAAATCGCGTTCATGATGTGGTCTCGTATGGCGTTAAGGTTAAAAAAATGAATTGATGCTGTTATATAGAGCAGTTTGGTGATATGAAAACATGGCCGAGAGGCTGTGAAAAAATAACAATCTGAATCAGGATTAACTGGATTTCAGGATTTTCAGAATGGATGACGCGCTGTCAATCCTGGAAATCCTTTAATCCTGAAAATCCTGATTCAGATATGGAATGTAGCCATATCAATACTCCCACCTATATAGCAAAGTATATAGCCGTATTATATCGTTTAATTATACTAAAACGCCTGTCCATACGGGTTTTGACGTTTACAACCCATACGAAAGGTATAATCTAGCCATATGAGTTGTACCTCGTACCCCGCATATCCTGCGTAGAGCGGATCAGGCGCATCTTTCTGCGCCATCATCCGCCACAACAGTACGCCGGATGCAATCCAAAAGTGGCGGATGACTCCGTGCTACAGGGATTTCCTGTCGTCAGCCCAACTGCCACGCTCGCAAGTCCGCATGAAATACTGCCACAGATCAGGCACTTTGGGTAGTTACAGACAACCCGCGCCCACGATGCCCGCGCCGTGTACCAATCACAAGGTATTGGTTTTCAAGCTATCTTGCTAAAACTCACTCGCATCCCGTAAAAACTGCCGGTAAACTGCTCTTGCGCCGAGGAAATCGCGCCGATTCCGCCGTGTGATGATCATAATCATGGCTGCATCTCGTTGCGCCCTTTACAATTGAGTTCTGCTGGCAGTGAAAACCAGCGCTTGATCAAGACCTCGACCTATCCCTTGTTTTTTCCCACCAAAGAGTTTACCCATGAAAAAAACCCTGCTCACCGCAGCCATGCTTTCCCTCAGCCTGAGCGCCGCTGGCGCGTATGCCAGCAACAGTCTGTTTAAGGAAACCGATGTCGAAGCCATTGCCCTCAAAGTCGCCAGCGACACGATGCAAACCGGCTATAAGCTGATCAGCGTTGCCGATCTGAAAGCCATGATCGACGCCAAGGAAGACTTTATGCTGATTGACGCGCATCCGAAAAATGAATTTGACTTGGCTTACATCGAAGGCGCAATCAATTTCGGATTCCAATCCAAGCGCCTCGGTAACTGGGAAGAAGAGATGACCGTAGCGGGCGCGACCCAAGACGATTCCCGCGCTGCACTGGGTACAGATAAAACCAAAAAATCGTGATTTACTGCGGTTTCACTCAGTGCGGACGTTCACACAACGCGGCGGCTTGGGCAATGGAATTGGGCTATACCAATCTCTATCGCGCACCGGGCGGGATTTCTGCGTGGATGGATGCGGGGTATCCGTACAAAACTAACATCAAATAAGCCCTATCGGGTTTGTTCTTAAACACGCTATTTCTTCAAGAAATCGTGTTTTTTCATGCCTTCCCATTCAAACAAGAGAGAACAACCATGCAACGCAGAGATTTTTTCGGAGTAATGGCAGTGGCGGCAACTGGGCTAAACTTGGCCAGTTGCATGGATGATAGCACAGCCATACTGGTTGACAGCCCAGCAAGCACGACAAGTGAACTGGAAACCTATACCGGGCCGGTCACCTTGTATTACGAATTTCGCCTAGCCGGGCCGGAACGGGCAAACATGCTGGCGGCGGTCGAGGCTTTAGGGCTTGGTTTGCGGACAAAATCCGGTTTTCTGAGTCTGTCGCTGAAAAATACCATCGGCGATTCCACCATGGTGAAAAATTACCCCGCCAACCTCAAAGGCGTGTTGGGTTCGGCGTACCGCGACGGTTTCGCGGCGGGCAGAATGCCGCTGTTTTATACTCTGTTCCTTCGTTTTGAAAACTACGCCCAGCTTCAGGCTTCTGGCACAAGCACTTGGTTTGCCGCCAGCATCGCGCCGCTGCTGCATATTTACCAAGTCCGCGACGGTGCGCCGGTCAAAACCGATCTGGTGTTTGACTATTACGAAGGCCATTTCAAGACTGTGGCAGCAGGCGACCGCCGGGCAATTTACACGGATGCGGCAAGCATCCTGGCGTTTCTCAAAGCCCCGCAAGACAGCCCGGACAAGGGGTATATCACGGTGGAAAACCATGTGACGATTCGCGCCGACAAAACCGATGAATTTAACGAAAAAGTCAAGGTTTTGCTCACCACCGCGCAAACCACCTTCCGCCCCGATGTCGGCGATGCCGATTTCAATGCCGCGCTCGACCCCAGCGGAGACAGCGGACAAGCGGGTTCGGCCAGCAATCGTTATTACCGCAAGGCGGTCACCACAGAGATATTGCAAAATCTCGCCATCGAGGGCGGCAAACGCAGTTATCTCATGCACGGCACTTGGGAATCCATCTGGGATCACGAAAATTCCCATCTGGATATTCGCTTCATCCAATCCTCCACACCGGTAGGCGCATATGTCGTGGATGGCCCAGTCGAGCCGTTTTATGAGACTGTTCAATTAGTAAGGTAGGGTGCGTTAGGCGCATCCTGGCATTGATAATCCACGCTATATCGGTCATAGTTAGATGCGCTTCGCAAAAAGACGCTCACCTACAGCACACGTTACCGCGTTTAATCAGTAACCCATGCGGTTTGTTGTTCCACAGCAAACCGCGTTTTAGTTTATGAGGTACATTTATGTTGGCAGCAACAGTTAAAATTTCAGGGCAAGGACAGGTTGTTATCCCTAGAAATATCTTTGACTCACTGCATTGGTCTGAGGGCATGGAGCTTACGCTGGTGACAACAGCGTCAGGTATTATGCTGATGCCAAAGACACACAAAAAGCTTTCCGCAAAGTCTTTGCGTGGTTGTTTGCAACACAACGGAGAACCAATCCCAACCGAGCAGCTTTGCAAGCCTGTTGAGTACACAAATGATAGCATTTGATACAAACTTGCTGGTACGCATTGCTGTCAATGATAATGAAAAGCAGGCGGATATAGCAGAACAGTTACTTGAAACATATCAAGTCTTCATTCCGCGCACCGTCTTGCTCGAAACGGAATGAGTATTACGCGCTGTTTACAAAAAGACTCGTATTGAAATTTCAGATTTTTTTACCAAAGCACTCAACACTGACAATTTATTTTTAGAAAACCCAGTCGAAATTGAAAGTGCCATAGAGTGGTACAACTTAGGTGCTGATTTTGCGGATGCCATGCACTTGTGTATGTGTGAAGCAAGCAAAATTCACACATTTGACAGTGATTTTTGTAAGTCTGCTAAAAAGTTGGGAATTACACCAGAGTTTGAGGTGTTGTCGGGGTAAGTCATCACTTGAATTTGCCTAACGAATCGCTTAACCCATAAGGCGGATCAGGCGCGTCTTGTTGCGCCGTCATCCGCCATGTCGAAGCGCCAGCAAGTCGCATACTTCGACAAACTCAGCCGAGCAGGGTGTGCGCCGCGTCTTTTTGCGGCGCACACGCGATTTGATGACCGTTCCGCGTGCGCGGCGAAAAGATGCCGCACACCCTACTTGGCTACCTGGCTAAAGCCGCCAACAACGCCCCTTCTCCCGCCTGTTGCAATGCCGCCGCCACGATTTGCGGTTGGCTTTGGTAAACGCGGGCAAGGCTGCCGCCCACAATCTCCAAACTGTGTTCATCCTGATATTCGGCAAAAATCCCCCAGGCGCGCAGAAAATAGTCAATGGCCTGTTGCCACTCTTCCTGCTCTTCCGCCACGCTGCCTAACTGGTGATAGGTGCTGGCTTGTGCATAGCGGTCATTGAATTCGATGTAGATGTCCAGCGCTTGTTGATAATAGTCCGCCGCCTGTTGCCACTGCCGTTGTGCTTGCGCCACGCTGCCTAAATTGTGATAGGTGCTGGCTTGTGCATAGCGGTCATTGAATTCGATTTTGATGTCCAGCGCTTGTTGATAATAGTCCGCCGCCTGTTGCCACTGCTCTTGTGCTTGCGCCACGATGCCTAACTGGTGATAAACACGTGCTTGATAATGGCGGTCATTGAATTCGATAAAGATGTCCAGCGCTTGTTGATAATAGTCCGCCGCCTGTTGCCACTGCCGTTGTGCTTGCGCCACGCTGCCTAACTGGTGATAGGTGCCAGCTTGTTCATAGCGGTCATTGAATTCGATGTTGATGTCCAGCGCTTGTTGATAATAGTCCGCCGCCTGTTGCCACTGCCGTTGTGCTTGCGCCACGATGCCAAAATGATGATAAAGTCTTGCTTGGCCTGCACGGTCATTGAATTCGATGTAGATGTCCAGCGCTTGTTGATAATAGTCCGCCGCCTGTTGCCACTGCCGTTGTGCTTGCGCCACGCTGCCTAACTGGTGATAGGTGCCAGCTTGTGCATAGCGGTCATTGAATTCGATTTTGATGTCCAGCGCTTGTTGATAATAGTCCACCGCCTGTTGCCACTGCCGTTGTGCTTGCGCCACGATGCCTAACTGGTGATAAATGCTGGCACTGGGTTCTCTGTCAAATCCATTGTCTGTCCAGATTTTCAGCGCCTTCTGATACGCCTGCTCAGCTTCCGTATATTGCTTGCTCAATAAAAACCGTTTGGCAATCTCATCAATCACCCCGACAAACCCCGCGCCCACTTGTCCGCGCAGTGTTTGCGGCGGGTATTGTTCCATTCTTGCCAACACCTGCTGGCCGAGTTCCAGACCACGCGCATGGTCTTGGGTGGTGTCCAGGTAAAGTGACAATGGAAGCCATAAATTTAAGCTGGACACCTGTGCCTCCAGAGCCAAAAACAGCGCCTGGTGCAGATTTTCATACTCCAGGCCGGTCAACGCCTGCCCCAGTTGTTTTTGTTGCGGGTCTTTGGATTGCAGCAAATCGCCTAACGCATCGCCTATTTGTTCATAAAACAAGCGAAACGCCGTCTCAATCTCGGCTTGCAAGGTTTCTTGTCGCTGTAAGCGGTGGCGCAGGAAATACGGCAAGGTGGGTTGGATGCGCAGATAAATCGGCAGTTCGTGGGCGGTCAACAAGCCCCAGTTTTTCGCTTCAGCCAGCACCGCCGCCCATTGCGCGAAGGGCAACTTTGCCAGCGCGGGTTGTTGTTGCAGAAATTCAGTGTATTGCGGCAATAATTGCGCAGGCACCACGCCGACAAATGGCGCTAAGCACAGCAACAACTGTTGCGCTGCTGGCGACAAATTGCTGTGGGAATATTCGATGCAGCGCAGGATGCTTTTGGTTTTCGCTTCGACAAGCTCAGCGACCGGCTCAGCGAGCGGATCAATCCCCGCATCGCCGCCCTGCAACGCCGCCAACACCTCGGCGGGGGATTTTTGCGGCAGATTGCTCAACACCACTTCCAGCGCCAACGGAAAGCCGCCCAACAGTTGCAGCAAATGATTCAGGGCTTGGCGGTGTTCGGCATCGCTGCGTAAGTGTTCGGCGTGGCGGCGTTTCAAGATTTCGTCGGCGAGATTGGACGCGGCTTCTTTATCCAAGCCGGGCAGGCGATAGCGGTTGTCGGCAAAGGTGCCGTCGCGCAACCACGCCTCATCGCCACGCGAACCAAGCAACACCAGGGTTTGACCGCCCGCCAATTCAGCGACGAATGCGCGCAACGCGGCTTGTTGCTTGGCATTTAAGGTGTGCTGAATCGCCAGCGCCGCGCCGGTGACGGATTCCAGGTTGTCCAAAATCAGCAAATGGCGTTCGCCGCGTAGCAAACGCGCCAACATGGCGCGTTGCGCACCTTCATTCAAGGGCTGAAAGCGCCGCAGCATGTCTTCTTTGCCCAACAACGCCTCGGCGATGCCGCGCAGGATTTGCGCGGGGGTCCAGGCTTTCTGGTCAAAACCGAAATAACACACTTTGCCGACAAAGCGCGTGGTTTGCCACCATTCGCCCAAATGGGTCAAAAGAGACGTTTTGCCCGCGCCGCCCATGCCTTGCACCAGCAAAATATTGCGCCGCGTCAGCAGGCGCTCCTCGATTTCCAAAATATCCAGGTCGCGCCCAAAAAAGCCGTACTCCGGTCTTGCGCCGGTAAAACGTGCGGCGTCTCGCTCGAAATAAGCCGCTTCTTCCTGCGCGGTGAAGGCACGCAACGGCAAAACCGGCGGGCGGGATTGATACACCACCGGCAGCATCCAGTCTTCCAGCTCGATGCGCTCGTTGTAATAGGCACGGCGGCTTTTTTGGTTGAACAACTCAAAGCGCCCGCGCCGGATCGCGGCGGGCAAAGGCTGGGCGGAAAACAACTGCTGGTAAAGCGTGTGCATAAACACTTCCGCCGCGCTCACCGTCACCGAATAAGCCATCGCCACCACCACCTGCGCACCGGACTGCATCAAATGGCTTGCTAAACTGGTTTCGCTGTCTGCGCCCACTTGCTTGGCGGATTGGCAGGCGTTCAAAATCACCAGCGGAATACCGTGCTGAGTCAGCAAGCGGGTCAAGTCCGCCGCCGCAATCGGCGTGGATTTGCCGCTTTCTTCGTGTTGCAGAAAAATAAACGCCTGTTTACCCTCGAATTTTTGCAACTCGGCACGGCCATAATCGTAAAATACCAAACGCCCGGCGGCATGACCGGCCTGGATTTGTTCCCAACTCAACACCGCGCCGTGCAAATCGAAATGAATCGCGTGGTAAAACCCTTTGCCGCGCTCGTTGCTCACGGTTTCCAAATGCTGCATCAAGGCTTGATAGGTGCCGGGACGCAGAATCTCCAGATTCACCGGCAAACGTGCGTCCCGTACCATCTCCACCAAAGGCCGGGAAATGGTGCGGTAGCTCACGTCGTTGGCTTTGTCCGGGCGCGCCACCACCAGCAAGATATTCAACAACGGCGATGCCTGCGGCGTGATAGGCTGAAACGCGGGATTCAGATTCAACGGCTTGCGCACCACCACATGATCCAGCGCCAGCGGCTTGGCTCTGTCAGGGTCTTGCACACTCTCCCAATGCAGGGCGTGAAATGCTACGGAACCGAGAATTTCCAATTCAAACCCACTACGCAACGCATCGCCGTAATCCCGGTAAGCCTTCCGATCCACGAACAGTTGATTAAACAACGCCTCGCCATACGCCCGCACCGACGCGGCGGCATCGCGGTAACGCACGTTGTTGATAAAGGGAAAGCGCAAATGCTGCTCGAAATACCATTCCAACTCCGCTTCCTGTTCCGCGTCGAAAGGCGGTCTGACGGTCACGGAATAACGGTGGTTGAAGTCTTCAAAGACCAGCCAAGCTTGAAAACCGTCGCCGGTTTGGGCGGTTTCGGTGAGGGTGATGCGCATGTCGGGTTCCTTGGCTGAGCAAACCTGCCAGGTTTTGAAAACCTGGCAGGTTTTAGGTTTTAGATTTTCGGCACCACCACCAACAGGGTGGAACCGTCGTCCAGTTTTTTCTCCAACAATTCAAATTCGGGCGCGGGTTTTTCTGGCTTTTTCTGCTCCCACCAAGCGGCGATCAGGCGTTTGGTGACATCTTGGACGGCGGTTGTCGCCACCGTGCCGACCATGCCGCCGAGAAATCCGAGTACAATCACCATCGTTTCAGGAGAAATATACTGCTGGGCGCTGTCGGCTTGCGCTTCAGCACGAGCAAGTGTTTGCGCTTCATGGTCAGCATTCCAGTATTGCACGAAATCTTGTGGGTCAATACCCAGGTCGGGCGGAAAAATAATTTGACATGAGGGCATGGCAAGGCTCCTAAGTGGCTGAAAACGGGATGCAAGGCATTATGCTGGAAGGTAAAGCGCACGGCAATCGGGCTTGCCAGGTCTGGCTGACAACGCGGTAACCTGTACCTTGCCGGTCTGGGTCTGCAACCCCGACCATAATGTTTGCGGAAGGCGGACAGATTAAAACGTGCGGGACGGGTTTACAAAACCCGTCCCGCAAGGGTCTCGGTTAACCGTTCCGGTAAGTCTTATTGAGTTTGTCCAGCAATGAAAGGATATTGCTCACCTTAACAGATTTTTTGGCGGATGACGGCGCAAAAAAAACGCGCCTTATCCGCCCTACGCGGGCTGGGCGGCAAAGGCTTGTCCGGCGCGGGCTGGAGTCGGGAACAAACCCGCATTCCGCAACCTTCGGTAGAAGTGACGCAAAACGTGACCGGGAATGGTCATATTTTCTAATGTCACCGTTCACCGCTGAAAGGAAAACTATGACTAATATGTCCCGCTCGCACCTGTTGAGTGCGCTCACTCAGCTCTTACCGGCACAATTCGAGGCACTGTTGCTTGACTTTAATATGCCGCCTACTTTAGTACGCCGCAACGCAACGCAGACTGAACAGGCCATTGATTTAATTCGTTACGCGGAAAGCCGCAATGAATTGGATGACTTAGAAAAATTTATTGTGCGGCAACAACAAGCTGCCCGCGCATTGCCACAGTCCGAGCGGGTATCAGCATTTAATCAATCCAATCAACACGTCGGCCAGCAATTCAACGTCGCCGGTGACGTGCATATTCACGGTGATGCGGTGGCGGGCGATAAAATCGTGCAGACTGTCACGGGCAATGGAAATGTGTTTTCCGGGTCGGGAGATGTGCGGGTAGATGATGGGCAATCTCGCAAACGTAAGGAATAAACCATGTATATCGTTTATCGCGTCAACGCAGATGAATTGACCCCGAATTTTCTCGATGCGCTAAAAACCCTGTTCAAACACAAAACCATCGAAATCACGTATTTGTTGAGTAATCCCGCGAATCGGGCGCGTTTGCTGGAAGCCATCGATAATGTGGCGAACAAGCGTAATCTGGTGACTGTGGCAGAACTGCCGACCTGATAAGGCATCAACGTAATGGTATACGACCAGAAAAACCAGCAAGTTGAACAACAAACCAATGTCGGGCGCGATCTCAATGTGCAAGGCGATTGGGTCAGCGGTGACAAGCACGAACATAACTACTCCTCACCAAATCCTAAAAACAGCCTATCACCTCACCCTTTACCCAATCGCGTATACAAAGACATTCCCCTGATTGGCCGCGAAGAAGACTTGTTCTGGCTGCGTGAAAATAGCGCCGATGTCTTGTTAGTAGGACAACCGGGGAGCGGTAAGACGTATCTGCTGCGAAGCTTTGCTGCTGAATCCGGCGCTCTTTTTATTATTGGCGAAAATGCTGATAGTATTTGCGAGGCTGTTAAACAACAGTCGCCAAGCATTTTGATTTTGGATGACGCGCATATCAAGCGAGGTTTAATCAGCCGATTATTGCATTTACGACAGGCTGAAAACTTTACTTTTCGGTTGATTGCCACTTGCTGGTCGGGCGCGCAGGACGAGCTTGTTTTGGATATGCCTGATGCTCAGGTTAAAGAGTTGGAATCTCTTCCCCGCACTCAGATTGCGGAGCTTGTTCAGGCGATTGATAGCAAATTGGTGTGGCCGAAAGAATTACTTGGTGAAGTAGCGAATCAAGCGGTTGGGAAGCCGGGCTTAGCGGTCACACTGGCGCATTTTTGTATGCAGAAAGATGTCCGCAAAGTGGTATTGGGCGACGCATTGACTGCGGATGTTAAAAAGAGCTTCAAGCAAATTATCGGGCAAGATGCCAGTGATATTTTGGCGGTGTTTGCGCTTGGCGGTAAGTTTGGGATGTCAATGCAAACAGTTGCCGATTATTCCAAAAAATCAGTACAAGATATACGCAATATCGCGGTGCATTTAGCATTTGGCGGTGTGCTGAGAGAAACCAAAGAGTGTTTGGTTGTTGAGCCGGTAACATTGCGGTTTGCCTTGGTACGCGATACTTTTTTCAACGGCGCATTGTCTCTACCGCTAGATTTGTTGTTATCCCAAGTACCTCGCCTGGATGAAACCCTGCTCGTTATTATCGGCGCAAAATACCGGGGCGCGGCAATTTCTACTGAAAAGCTGATTCCATTGATAGCGCAAGTTGCCGAACGAACTCCCGCTGGCACGGAGGTATTGCAGGCATTTGCTGGTTTAGGAAAAGATGAAAGCCAATGGAGTTTGCAGTCTTATCCAAAGCTGTTGATCCAATTAGCGCCTACTTGCTTACAGCATATCCCCGCAACCGTTATTCCAATGTTGCTTGATGCGTCAATTGGAGATGAACGTCCTTTGAATTCCAGTTTAGATCACGGTCTACGCTTATTATCTGATTGGATTCAACAGGCTTATCCAGGACAAGGAGAAGCAGTGCCACGGCGGAAAACTCTGCTGGATAGCGTTCGTACCTGGGTAGATGAAAAAGCAGAAAATCTGGATGTTGCGCTAAAGGTTATTGATGCTGCGTTATACCCAGGTTTCCGTCTTTCTGACGCTGATCCGATAGAGGGCATGAAAATTGTAATACGCCACGGATGTCTGACTAATAACGAATTAAAAGAATTAGAAAGCTTATGGCCTAGCATCATCAGCTTATTGCAAAAATACCCGATTGAAAACTGGCAATCCATACAAGGCTGGATGCGAGAATGGATTCACCCTGGACTGATTTGTCATAACATTTCTGAAGAGACGTATGCGCAAATGCGAGCTTTTGCTGAAGTTATGCTGCATGGTCTTGCGCCTTTGGCAAAAAATTTTCCCAGTGTTTTACAATGGGTATCTAACTCAGCGAATGACTTGAAAATATCATTAGCTGTTGAATTGGACTCCGAGTATGAAGTGCTATTTCCCCGCGAGACGATGGACGACTTGGATGATTATGAAGCATCTCAGCACAGAAAAATCGCGGCAGCCTCGGACTTGGCAAAATCTTGGGTAAACCATAGTCCGCAGACTATCGCTGAAAAACTCTCTTTTTACAAAGCGGACAGAAAACGCATACAAGATGCTCATTCCATTTTTGACCGGACGCTGTGTGAACGCTTAGCCTTTTTTGCTAAGTCACCATTGAGTTGGGCTCAAGCGTTTGTTCAAGCCGATGTGGAAAGTCGCTTGACGGCGTTGTTTTTGATGGAAGCGGCAAAACGAAAAGAAACCGGCATAGAAGACTTACTGCAACAATGTATCACAGCAGATAGCCAACATTGGGGCGCAATCCCCGTTGCCTTAAGCTGTGAGGGCATTTCAACATCAACGTTGGAGCTTGCACTCTCTTGTATTGATGAGTCTATGGCTGGAATACTCGAAGATATGGCAATCCGCAATGAAATTCCTGTAGGGATTGCACATATCTTGTTAGGCCATGAAAATAATGCCATTGCTGGTGCCATTGCTTTCGGCATTTGGTATAACGATCCACACGGTCAAGTCGAGCCTCAGCTACAAGAAAGCTGGCGTGCCGCTGTTATTCGCGGTATTGAAGATAAGTATAATTTACCCGACATGCTGAGTGCCGACGACACATTTGCGTTCGACTGGTTTGTTGCGCGTGTTAACTCTAAGAAAAATCACATTGACTTTGATTTTCTGCATAGACTGGAAAAACGTCTGGATATGCTGGTAGCGCTTTTGACTATCGAACAGCGTACATCAGTTTTACGACAGTTGCCAGACCCTTTTTGGCAGGCGGAACTCATAAAAGCCTTGGTCGGTAATGAATTGAAGTTATATTCTCTCGTCCTTTCTCTCAATAATTTGAGGTATGTAAAACTTGCGCCATTAAGATTGCCTATCAATGCTTTCTGGTACGAAAAGGCATTGCTAGCTCTGGATGCTGGTATTTCTGCTGAAAAAATAGCGTATGAATTTTTATATCCATCAGGAAAAATGAGAAGTATTTCTGTTGAAGACAGTAAAAAGACAGTGGCTATTTGTGAACCGTTATTGGCACATAAAGATTTTAGAATCCAGCAGATTGGGAAAGCGTGTGAGCAGTATGCGAAAATTGAGTTACTGCGTGAAGAAAAAGAAGCGCAGCGTAAAGCGTGTGAGCAGTATGCGAAAATTGAGTTACTGCGTGAAGAAAAAGAAGCGCAGCGTATGGCTGTTTACGGTTATTAAAAGGGGTTAGGAATGAGAATTTAATAACTCCAGAAACTTTGCCGGAACGAAGGGCTGCCAGTCCAGTGCAGTAGGATGCGCTGAGCGTCTTTTTGCGAAGCGCATCAATTGAAGCGCCTGGTTCGCTGGCGACTGGGCGGCGCGTTTTTGATCGGCATGGTGTTTGGCTTGGTCAGTACGCCTTGCGCCACGCCGCCGCTGGGGATGATTATGATCATCGCCGCTGACAGCGGAATGCTCTATGCTTTGGCTTTGCTGCTGGCTTTTGCCCTGGGACACGGCAGTTTATTGGTTGCCGTCGGGCTGTCGCAGCGAAATCGGAAACCCTCACCGCTACACCGTTTGTCGAGATTCAAAAAGAAATCGGTCAAGGGACGCCAATGGTGCTGGAAGTCGGCGTGAAAAGTGGTAGCGCCTGTCTTCGCATGGGGCCGCTTGTTAGCGCAAAAGCAGGCGCAATATCCCAAAATCTACTTTCGTTTCGTGGATTTGGAGCAAGAACCCCGCGTAGCCCGCGCGGTGCAAGTCCGCCTGATTCCCACCCAGATTTTTTTTGACGCGCAAGGGCAGGAGCAACTCAGGCATCAGGGGGCTTATACCGACGCTGAGTTTGACGCGGTACTGGCGGATTTGGGCTGGTTGCCAATAAATGAACCTGGAGATTGAGATGTTCGAGAAATTAGCCGATCTGTTGGTGTTTGACCTGGCGGGTGTGCCGCCCGACAGCCACTTGGGCGCGGCCCTGCATTTTTTCGTCATGGACGTGGCTAAGTTATTTGTGATGCTGGTGATCATCATCTATGTCATGGGCCTGTTGCGCGCCCTGCTGTCACCGGAAAAAGTCCGCGAGTATGTGCGCGGCAAACCCCGTTGGCTGGCGCGGGTGTTGGCGATTACCCTGGGCGCAATCACACCGTTTTGTTCGTGTTCTTCGGTGCCGCTGTTTATCGGCTTTGTCGAGGCGGGGATTCCGCTGGGCGTGACTTTCTCGTTTCTCATCGCCAGCCCGATGATCAACGAAGTCGCGGTGGTGTTGCTGATCGGGATTTTGGGCTGGAAAATCGCCGCGCTCTATGTGCTGGCCGGGCTGACCGTGGCCTATGTCGGCGGTGCGCTGATGGAACGCTTCAAGCCGGAACGCTGGGTGGAAGACTATGTGTGGAAAATCCACATGGGCCAGACTCAGTTGCCCGAACCGGACAATTCCCTGGCCGGACGGCATCGTTTCGCGCTGGGTGAGGTCAAGGAAATCGTCGGGCGCATCTGGCTGTGGGTGTTGATAGGCATAGCCGTGGGCGCGCTGTTTCACGGCTATGTGCCGGAACAATGGGTGGTGGACAATCTCGGCGGCCAGGACAACTGGCTGGCGGTGCCAGTTGCCGTGTTAATCGGCATTCCGCTGTATTCCAACGCCACCGGGGTGATCCCGATTGCCGAGGCGATGTTGCTCAAAGGCGTGGCGCTCGGTACGGTGCTGGCGTTCATGATGAGCGTGGTGGCGCTGTCGTTGCCGGAAATGCTGATTTTGCGTAAAGTCATTCGCTGGCCCGCATTGGCTTTGTATGCCGGAATTTTGGCGATTGCCTTTATGCTGGTCGGCTGGGGTTTTAATCTGCTGGCTGGGGTGATGCCCTGAATACCCAAGAACGGTAGCACGGGGTTCCGTCCCCGTGCGGGGTAAAAGCAATGCGCTTTTTCCAGATGTTCTTATTTGAAAATCCGAAAAATTGTACCGTTACACGCGCGGGGACGGAACCCCGCGCTACCATGCGAGAAAACCCCCATGCCCACCGAACTCAATCTTTTATTTAGCACGCCGGAAAAAGTCACCGTCAGCCTACGTGGCGAATACGATGACGACCAAACCGACAGCCTGAATTTCAAAAATCCGCTCACCGAAGCCGATTTAGACCAAATTCGCTGGTACATCGAAACCTACGGCGCACACTGGACGGCGGAAGAAGACGACAAAACCGCTGGGGAGATTGAGCGCAAGCTGGAAATCTGGGGCGCGGCGTTGTTTGAGGCGGTGTTCAAATCCGCTGATAAAGCAATGGAACTGTACCGGAATTTTCGGGACAGCCGCGAAAAAAACCGCATTCTCACCGTCAGCAGCGGCGATCCGCTGATTTTGTCCTTGCCCTGGGAATTGCTCAAACCGCCGGGCGGGGTGTTTTTGTGTAACGAAAATCCGCGCATTTCCATCCGCCGCAAGCACAGCAAAACCGGCGAAGGGCGCACGCCGCTGCGCCGTGAGGTCAAGCCCGCGCTGCATATTTTGTTTGTGGTCAGCCGTCCGGCGGATGCCTCGTTTATCAATCCCTACGCCGATGCCAAAGCGGTGTTGAACAGTTTGGGCGCGGCGTCGCCGGTGACGGTGGAGTTTTTGCGTCCGCCCACGCTGAAGGCATTGGGCGAGCGTTTGCGCGATCAAGACCAGCCTGCGGTAGATGTGCTGCATTTTGACGGTCACGGCGTGTTTGATGCGCACGGCGGCTTGAAGGAACGCGCTGACCGTAGTTTGCCGGAGTATGTGCAAGGTTTGCTGCGCGATGCCGAACAGCGCGGCGACGCGCTGACTGCGCCGGACAAACAGGGTTATTTGCTGTTTGAAAATGAAAATGGTGAAAAACATCTTGTTTCTGCTTATGAAATAGGTACATTGCTGTACCAGCAAAGCATCGGCTTAGTCGTGTTGTCCGCATGTCAATCGGCCAAAATGGGCGAGGAAGCGATGGGCAGCGTGTCGGCGTGGCTGACTCATGCCGGGATTGCCAGCGTGATTGCGATGACCCATTCGGTGCTGGTGACGACTACGCAAAAGCTGTTCGGCACGTTTTATCAAGCCCTCGCCACAGGCAAGCCGGTGGGTGCGGCCTTGGATGATGCGCGGTCAGTGTTGTATTTCGACCCGGTGCGCGGCGAGCGGATTCGTAACAACGAGCCGGTGACGCTGAAACTCTACGACTGGTTTTTACCGGCGCTGTATCAGTCGGGGCGCGATGGGGCGTTGTTGCTACCCTCACCCCCGGCCCCTCTCCCAAAAGGAGAGGGGAGACAATCCCCCTCACCCCCGGCCCCTCTCCCAGAAGGAGAGGGGAGACAATCCCCCTCACCCCCCGCCCCTCTCTCAGAAGGAGAGGCGAGACAATCACCCTCTCCCGCTGGGAGAGGGGTTAGGGGTGAGGGCAACTTGCCGCCATTGCAAGAATCCGGCTTTTACGGGCGCACCCGTGAACTGTGGCAGATTGAACGCGCTTTTGGCGTACAAGGCACACAACGCTTTTCCATCAGCGGCTTTGGTGGGCAGGGCAAAACCACACTGGCGACGGAAGCGGCGCGTTGGCTGTTACGCGCTGGGTTGTTTAGCCGGGCGCTGTTTGTTTCTTATGCCAGTTTTCAAGGTGAGGATGCGGTAGGTTTTGCGGTCAGCACCATTGGCACGGTGTTGGAAAAATCTTTGTTGGATGCCGAGGCCGCGTTTGCCGAATTAAACACCGTGCCGACGCTGGTGATTTTGGATAATCTGGAAACCCTGATGGAGTCGAGGACTGCCAGTCCTTCAAGGACTGGCAGTCCTTTAAGCGCATTACTCGACACCGCCGCGCAGTGGTCGGAACGCTCGCCGCATATCCGCATTTTGCTCACCTCGCGCCTGCCCGATTTTGCACACGACCAATACCGCAACAGCGGCAGCTTTAAACATCAACACCTGCAATTGACCGGTTTAGCGCCACAAGACGCGCTGGATTGGTTGCATCAGCTTTTGCGCCTGCCGCCGGGACGCGACCGAGGCTTGCCGCCGCTGACGCGGGTGGGTTTGTTGGAATTATTGGAAAAAGTCGCATTTCATCCGCTGTCTATCGGTTTGCTGGCGAAACAACTACAAAGCCGCTCGCTGGTGGATGTGTCGCCGCGTTTGGATGAATTGCTGGCACAGGAAAGCGGTGAGGACGCGGGTTTGCTGGCGTCGTTGAATTTGTCGCTGGATCGCTTGGATGCGGCGGCGCGGGTGTGGTTGCCCAATCTTGGCGTGTTTCAGGGCGGGGTGTTTGAGCCGGTGTTAAAATCCATGCTCGTTAGTGATGCTCGTTCCCAAGCTCCAGCTTGGGAACGCGGGGAGCCAAGCTCCAGCTTGGCGGAACCGGAAGCTGGAGCTTCCGAGACTGGGTTCCCAAGCGGGAGCTTGGGAACCAGCGCGTGGGCAGAAATTCGCGCCTCCCTGTTGCACACCGGCTTGATTCAAGCGGAAAACCTGACAGGTTTTGGAAACCTGTCAGGTTTGGGGGATTACCTGCACTTCCACCCCACCCTCGCCCCCGCGCTGGCGAACAAACTCACGCCGCCGCAAGCGGAAAGCCTGCGCCGCCGCCATCGCCAAGCCTATTATCAATTGTCCGGCAAACTGTATCATTTAGACGACACCAATCCCCTCGCCGCCCGTGCGGTGGTGCGGCGCGAATTGCCCAATCTGCTGGCGGCGGTGAACGCGGCGCTGGAGACCAAAGATAACGACGCGGTGAAGTTTGCCCGAAACGTCAATTGGTTTCTCCATTACTTCGGTTTGCACCGCGAGCATGAACGCCTCGCTGCCCGTGCCGCGCAAGCAGGCGGGGCGCGGGGTTCGCAGTCCTGGTATTTGGCGCGTTTCGGCTTGGGTGAGCAGTGGTACAACGCCGGACGCGCTGCGGAGGCGCAAACGGTGTTTTTAGACCTGTTGGACGGCTTGGGTAACGCGCCGAGTTATCAGCGTTGCGTGACTTTGGGCAGTTTGGGACGTTGCTTGCGGGCGCAAGGGCAGTTGGGCGCGGCGGCGGCGAGGTATCGGCAGGAGTTGGAGGAATTGGCGGGCTTGGAGCAAAGCCAAAGCGTAAAACGCCTAACCGGCGCAGTACACACCGACCTGGGCACCGTGCTGAGAAACTTAGGCGACTACCCCGGCGCACGGGCGGCATATCAGGCGGCGCTGGCGATTGACGAAGAACCTGGCGATGCGCGGGGTATGGCGGTGAACAACAGTCAACTCGGCACTCTGGCGCTGCAACAAGGGCAACTGGCGGAAGCAGAGCGGCGTTACAAACACTCTATTGAAATTTTCATCCAACTCAACGAATCGCCTGCGATTGAATATCACCAACTGGGCGTGACCTACCAAGCAGCCGGACAGTGGGACGCGGCGGAGCAGGCGTATCGGGAGTCGGCGCGGTTGTTTGAATCCCAAGGCGATGCAAGGGCGGCGGGAAGCTGGAATCAATTGGCGCGAGTCACCGCATCCGCTGGCAAACCCACCGAGGCGGAGGGCTGGTATCGCAGGGCGATAGCGGGCGGACAGGCGGCGGGGGATAACGTCGGTGTATCCAAACGTCTCAGCAACCTCGCCGTCCTGCTGCTGAATTTGGGGCTAAAAGAACGCCTGGCGGAAGCGCGGCAATTGGCAGAGCAGGCGTTGGCGATTAAAGAAACGCTAGACCCGGTGGGGGCCACGATTTGGAAAATCTACGGACTTCTTGGCGCAATTGCCGAGCGCGAGGATAAGCCGGAGGAAGCGGCGGACTGGCGGGCGAAGCGAAAAGCAATGATAGAGAGTTTGCCGGAGGAGATTCGGCGGAATTTGGGCTTGGCGTAGGGCGGATTAAGGCGCGTCTGGCTTGTGCTGAGCGTAGTCGAAGCATTGCGCCGTATCCGCCCTACGTCTTAGCCAAACCTACCCCAAAAAATTTACCGCAGAGGCGCAAAGAACGCAAAGACAACAAATTCACTTTGCAGTTTTTCTCTGCGTACTCTGCGCCTCTGCGGTGAATAATATGCGGTGAATAGTGTGCAATGAATATGGGTTTTAGACAGGCAGGCAATTACGTTAATTGAACAGGAGCGTTTCATGAAGCATATCAAAGTATTGGGGCCGGGCTGCAAGAACTGCCAGACCACTTATAATCTTATCGAAGCCGCCGCCAAACAGGCTGGGGTGGAAATCAAACTGGAGAAAATCACCGACATCGCCGCGATCATGGGCTATGGGGTGATGTCTACACCGGGCGTGGTGGTGGATGAAAAAGTTGTCCACGCGGGCGGTTTGCCGGGGCCGGACACCGTGCGTGCCTGGATCAAGGGGTAAGCACGCATGAAAATCACGATGAGTCTCCTGTTGTTGCTGCTGAGTCTTGGCGCACGGGCGGCACCGGATTTTTTGGTGGACGCGGCCTGGCTGGAAGCACACCAGCAAGATGAAAATCTGGTGATTTTGGAAGTCCGTTATCATCCGCATCGTTATTACACCGTCGGCCATTTACCTGGCGCGGTGCAGGTGCAGCGCTTCAAAGACTTGGGCGACAATCAGGGCAAGCCGCTGATGCGTTTCCCCGCTCGCGAAGCTTTTCAGGCCACGTTACGGCGCTGGGGGGTGAATAACGATTCCACGGTGCTGGTGTATGACGACACACGTACCGCGCTGGCATCGCGACTGGTGTTTTTGCTGCATTTGTACGGCTTTCCCGCTGAGCAAGTCAAAGTGCTTAACGGTGGCACGGTGGAATGGAGTGCATTCAATGAGTTATCCAAAGCAGCAGCCACGCCAAAACCCGGTCAAGTCACCTTGCAAGAGGCTAATTCGGCATTGCTGGTGGAATGGACGGCGGTGTATGACGCGGTGGTGTCCCGACGTGACCCGCAAACCGTGTTAGTGGATGCCAGACCACACCCGCATTACACTGGCGCGGAAATCCATCACGCGGTGCGCGGCGGTCATATTCCCGGCGCGTTGAACGTGGTCAGTCTGGACGGCACCGACGCGCAGAGTCAGACTTGGCATTCGCTGGAAAAACTCGCCGCGCTCTACCAAGCGATACCCAAGGATAAAACCGTGTATGTGTATTGCCACGATGGTTTTCGCATGAGTTTGGCGTGGTTGCAACTCAAGGCGCTGGGGTATGCGGATGTGCGCCTGTACAACGGCGGCTGGTCGCATTGGGGCAATGAATTGGCGTTGCCGGTGGTGCAGGGAGATGCGCCGTTTGACCAGGATTTTTCACTGTAGAGGCAAACGCATGGAATGGTGGTGTGTGCGGGGATTGACACACCGCAGCCAAATCGGCTTGGCTCCTCTGTGCTGTCGCTGATTTAGCAGGGCGCATCACACAAAAGTTGCCACGGACAAATTAAAACGCTGGGCTAATGCCTTGACATCGCTTAGAGTGAGTTGTTTTTTTCCGGTCAGCAAATCAGTCACGTAGGCTTTGTTGCCTAATTCTGGCAAATCATCCACGGCTATGTTTTGCTCATCCATGAGGTATTTTAAAATCTCTACGCCATTTATTGCTGTTTTTGGACAGTGATTTTCTTCATAGGCGCGAATTAAAGTGCCCAGTGTGTCTAGCAAATCATACAGTGGGTGTTTCTCGTTCTCCCCAACTGTCTCTAATAAATTGTTAAGCGTCTCTATTGCTCGCTCGTGCTGTTGTGGGCTGCGGATAGGGAAAACCGGAATCAGTGTATGCAGTTTACCCCAGGCAATTTCTAGTGGTTGGAGTGCAATGGTCATGGTTTCCTTGACCATCGCTCACAGCGTTTGTAAAAAACGCCCAGCACGCGGCAGGTAATAGTAACCATAGTCTAGTGACATCACCACGGTGTTGGAGCGACCAATCACTTCTTCCCGGGGTACAAAGCCAAATACCCGCGAGTCGGCGCTGTTGTCGCGGTTGTCGCCTAACACCAGATAGTGACCGGCTGGCACTTTAACCGGGCCAAAATTGCTCAGGCGGCTGGGGGCATGCGGATCGATGCGAATCAAATGGGAAATCCCCGCCACGCTTTCAGTGAGATAGAGACTCTGGTCGCGGTATTCGAGATTGCTGTAAAGCGCGGTTTTCCCGTTGATCGTGAGGCGATTATCGCGCAGACTGATGCGATCACCAGGCAAGCCTATCACGCGCTTAACCAAGCGTTTCTCGGCTTTGGCCGATTCAAACACAATAATCTCACCCCGTTGCGGGTCGGCATGGTGATACAGTGAGAGGTGGGTGAAGGGCATCAGCACGTCATACGCCAGCTTATTCACCCAGATGCGATCCCCTTCGAGAATGGTTGGTTTCATGGAGCCGGTGGGTACGGTGTTCCAGTCGGCCACCGTGCTGCGCGCCGCAAACATGCACAAAATCAAAAAAATAAAACCGCGATTCTCGCGCCAAACTTGATACGAACGGGCAAACATGCGTCTCACACCTCGGGTCATCTAAAAATCGGGAAATCCGTCAGCAACACTGTTTATATTAACAGTAGTGCGCTGGGGATGCCTAGTGTTCCTGTGCGTGGCCCGACAGTCAAGTATTTCCTGGTTGGGTCAACTGTTTCATCCACTTAACCTGAGTCAGGCGGTATGCCAAATCAATATCAATCCCCGCATTCATTGGTATTGCACGATTATTTCGAGTCTGCCGAGGGCGGTGGGCGGTTGAGCAGCTTGCTGACGACAGGCGTGGGCGCGGATTTAGGCTATGGTTTTGCCCGTCCGGGCCACCCGTTCGTACAAGGCGCGGCGCTTAATCCACATGAACGAGATTTGCGCTGTTATAGTCGGCTGCCGCTCTGGCGACAATGGAAGTTGGCGCGGGCTTTTGCAAGTCGCACCGCGTTTATTCGCGACTATCGTTGCGTGGTGTACAGTGGTTTTTATACGCCCTTGGCGGTGGTGCAGCGCCCCCAAGGCCGCAATCTGTTGTATTGCCACACTCCGCCGCGTTTTATTTACGATCAGCGTGATTTTTATCTTCAACAATTAGCGCCGCCGTTGCGGCCTTTGCTACTGGCCTTTATGCACTATTTGCAGCCGCGTTATGAAGCGGCAGTGCAGCAGATGGACGGCGTGATTGCCAATTCTGAGCATATTCGCCAGCGGATTAAACAGCATTTAGGGGTAACGGCGCAGGTGGTGTATCCGCCTTGTGAAGTCGAGCGTTTTCGTTGGTTGGAAGCAGGCAGTTATTATCTGTCCTTAGCGCGCTTAGACCCGTTAAAACGGGTGGATCGGATTATTCGCGCCTTTTTGGAGATGCCCGATCAACAGTTGGTGGTGGCTTCCGGTGGTTCAGCAGCCAACGCCTTGCGACGCTTAGCGGGCGATGCGCCCAATATTCGCTTCACCGGTTGGCTGAGCGATGCGGCTTTGCGTGACTTGTTGGGGCGTGCCATTGCCAGTATTTACATCCCGACTGCGGAAGATTTTGGCATGTCGCCAGTCGAGTCGATGGCTGCTGGTAAGCCGGTGATCGGCGTGGCGGAAGGGGGTTTGCTGGAAACGATAGTGCCGGAAGAAACCGGGCTGTTGCTGCCGCCAGACCCGACGCCAGAGCAACTGCGTGCGGCGGTACGCTGGCTGGATGGCGCACGGGCTAAGCAGATGCGGGCGACTTGTGAATCCCGTGCCCGGCAATTTCGGCTGGCGGTGTTTCTCGAAAAAATGCAGGCGCTGATGAATGCTTGAGCATCACCGCGCTTGTAACCTTGACGGGCTAAAAGCGCGTCGTTCAGCGATTGGGCGTCTTGGTGGCGTAGGTGTGGTTGCTTGCTGCATGCGGACGAGCTTCCAGCGTGCTGGCTTGTACGCCCCGCTCACACAGCAGCCAACTGCGTTGATTCCATTGATGTTCTCGCAGCAAGCGGATGCTGTCATAGTTGACCAGCAAGGTACAGATCAAACGCCGGATCGCACGCAAAGTGGGCGAATCAATGTGCGTAAACCGCATGCCCGTGCGATAACAAGTGCCATTGGTTTCGCTCCAACGACTGGCCGCCGCAAACACCAGCGACTGATCGGGCACTGGATCGCTGAGCAGGGCATAGGCCAAATCGGGATGACGGATTTCTAAGGACAACTCAGCATCCGTGTGTATCTCGGTGTCGGTATAAATCAACAAGCCGGTGGTGCTGATGTCTGCCAACAAACCGACATAGGCCGCGGTGTCGCTGTGATAGATCGGTACGAGGGCTGGCAGTGGTCGCCGCTTAGTCTGTCTACGTTCGGACATGGCCGTTCTCCTGTGAAATCAGTGCGCGCCGACGTTGAGGAAATGCCCGGGGCGTGGTTTTGTGTGGTGCTGGGACTCATGGCGACATGAAGCATACAAAACCAAATATGGCACAAGCCGCGCCGGTATCGCAAGCATTCTTGATGGTGCGCTGCAATAATTCAGAGAAAATCCAGGCGTGAGGGGGCTGCTGTGAAATCGAGATAAATACGCATGGCAGGCCGAGTTAGCAAGATTTTACCAGGCTTAGGCCCGTGTTTGAAAATGGCTTTTTGGGCGCTGCGCCAGTGGTTTAAACTCCGCATAGATTGGGGTTTTTAATGTAGGTGTAGTCGGTTAGAATGGTTTTTCGAGCCGTCTTGGCAATCGATGGCGATTCGTCGCGAGAAATCCTCAATCCTGTGTCATTAATTTTTTTAATCTATCTGTTGACGTGCCCTATTGATTATTTTATGCTGTTTTCCTTCTCAACAACCACAGGCAGGATGGAACTGATGAAAAATAGCAAATATCTGTTGAGTGCCGCTTTATTAGCAGTTGGCCTGAACACAGCCGCTTGGGCTGCCGATGAAGTGGCAAGTCCAGATGAAGCCAAAGCCCTGAGCGAAAAAGCGGCGGCTGCGGTGGATGAAATGGGCAAAGACAAGGCTTTCAGCGCCTTTTCTGAAGCCACTGGCGGCTTCCAGCTTAAAGACTTATATGTGTTTTGTATGGATATGGAAGGTGTGATGCTGTCTCATGCCAAAAAGCCTGAGTTAGTCGGCAAAAACTTATTAGATTTCAATAAGTACGGCGACACCTTATTCCAGAATATGGTGAACTTGGCGAAAAAAGACAGCAAGGGTTGGGTCGATTACAAATGGCCGTATCCTGGCAGCGAAGAAATTCGCCAAAAAACCAGTTACATCATGACCAACAAAGCAGGTTTCTTCTGTGGCGTGGGTGCGTATAAGTGAGGTAAGTGCTGGTTAAAAAAACCGGGCCTGCTGGTGTGGCGCAGGCCCGGTTTTTTTATGGCTTTTTTAGGCCCGAGCGTTATTTTTTCAGGGCAAAAGCGGGGCACTTCTTGGGCACTGCGGCGTTCTTCAGGGTGACATAATCCGGCATCCCGTTTTTGTAGGGCGGATAATCTTCTCCTTGAATCAGCGGAATCAGATATTCCTTGCAAGCGGCGGTGATACCAAAACCGTCCTCAGAAATATAGGACTTGGGCATCATCTTCTCGACATTGGCGACATCGGCTAGTGCCGCTGAGCCAACATGCCACACGTAAGGCGTGCTGGAATCGCGCACGATGGTGGGCATCACCGAGTTTTTCCCGGCCAGTGCCAGTTCTACACCCGCTTTACCCATCGCATAGGCTTGTTCCACATCGGATTTTGAGGCCAAATGACGCGCTGCACGTTGCAGATAATCCGCCACTGCCCAATGGAATTTATAACCCAACGCTTCCTTGATGAGATTGGCCACCACGGGTGCCGCCCCACCTAATTGCGCATGACCGAACGCATCGCGCGTGCCTTGTTCGGCCAGGAATTTACCGTCCGGCCAGTGACACCCTTCTGAAACCACAATCGTGCAAAAACCCTGTTGTTCAACATTGGCCTGTACTTTTGCCAGAAACTTGGCTTGGTCAAATTCCACTTCGGGGAACAATACCACCACCGGGATACCGTGGTCTTCAACCAAACCACCGGCTGCTGCAATCCAGCCTGCATGGCGGCCCATGACTTCCAGCACGAAAATCTTGGTGGAGGTTTTAGCCATAGAGCGCACGTCAAAGCTGGCTTCCAGCGTGGACACTGCGATGTATTTGGCGACTGAGCCAAAGCCGGGGCAATTGTCGGTCACGGGTAAGTCGTTATCGACGGTTTTAGGAATATGCACGGCCTGAATCGGATAGCCCATCGAATCAGAGAGTTGCGAGACTTTCAAACAGGTGTCAGCGGAATCGCCGCCGCCGTTGTAAAAGAAGTAGCCGATGTCGTGGGCTTTGAAAACTTCGATCAGGCGTTCGTATTCGTGCCGGTTGGCTTCCAGGCTTTTCATTTTGTAACGGCAAGAACCAAAACCGCCAGAAGGCGTATGGCGCAGTGCGGCAATCGCTGCGGCTGATTCTTGGCTGGTGTCGATCAATTCTTCGGTCAGCGCACCGATGATGCCATTGCGACCAGCGTAAACCGTGCCGATTTGCTCGGGATGTTGACGGGCAGTTTCGATGACGCCACAGGCAGAGGCATTAATGACGGCAGTGACGCCGCCGGATTGGGCGTAAAAAGCATTTTTTGGCATCTAAAGTTCTCCTCAATGAGTGTAAAAAATCTAAGTGGTTGTGGTGCCGGTTATGGCTAGGATTCGGCAGTCAACTGGCGTTTGCGTTCATGATCAGCCTGGGTTTGCAGCAAACTGACGACACAATCGCCGATATTGTCATATTCCTCGATATTGGTGCCATATTGTTCGTGCAAACGATAAAAAAATTGGCAACGGTAACGCTCTGGGCCGGTTTTCAGGATCACAAAACGCACTTTGTCTACTTGCCAATATAAGCCTGCACAAACAGTCAGCTCGCGGTCGCTGGGACTCAAGCGGATTTCGCTTTCAATGGTGTCGGGTTCCAGTGCTTGGCCATAACGTTCTTCTAGGGCGCTTTTGACGACCCAGCGTTCAGAGTCATTGAAATGAGGCAGTGTGTGGCGCATGGGTTCAGCAGAGTCTTTGTGTGTGAAGGCAAGGGGGAATGACTGAAGGGGATAGCTTAAACAGATGTGAAAAAGCCCGCAATGAATTCTTTGTATGTTGCGGGCTTTTGTTTTTATTACAGATGAATTTCAGCAATGGCGGCAATGGCCGGATTAGTGATATTACCCTCTGAAATATCAGCAAATTTTTCTGCTAATTCCGAGGTAAGCAAGTTATACAACAACTCTGCACGCACGGTATAAATCTGCGCAGCGGGCAGTTCGTAGTGCAGTTCACGTACTTCAAACGGCTTCAGGCGGGTATCGGCAAGGACTTGGCTGGCGGTAAAAGGCACCACCACTTCCTGACCGGCAGCATCACCGAGACGATATTTCAAGAACGCCTGCGGATCGTCGCTGGCTTGTAAGGGATAACTTTTGAAATTGCTCCACAGCAGTTCATCGTTTTTGGAAAAAGCGCTGATTTTAAGCAAGGCGTTGCGATAAGGCACGCCGGTCGGAAACCGGTGCGGCAGCATGTTTTGTAAGCGCACGGTCAGTTTGACTTTGTCCTCTGCCACCGCTCCCGGATGCAAACTCATCACCACGGCTCGTGTCAACATCGCATCACTGTGCGCACTTGGCCAGCTATGGTCAGTCAAGCCATTGAGCTTGGGCATGTGGCAAGACTGACAGGTGGGCGAGTTGCCCTGCACTTCAGTCCCCGTTTGGCAAATCGCGATGCCCTGGGCGTTTTTGTATTCTGCATGGCAGCCCATGCACACGGTACTGGTGCGCAAAGACAGTTGGTTCGGCTCCATCGGGATTGGATGGAAAGCATTATTTTCTGGCGATAAAAACCGCCCGGAAGGGGCTTGCAGATGATTTTTCGACACTTCGTAGGCATTGATGCCTAACAGCGGCTTACCATCGGCATCCTGCTTGCCCCGGTAAGTTTTCAAAGTGTGACAGACCACACAATTGACCCCTTCGTGATAATTGTATTGGTTGATTTTAGTTTTTTGATCTTTACTGGCATTCGGTGCATGACAGTGCAGACAAACCGGATAAGTCCCGTTTAATTGGATGCCTTCTTGATCAGGCGGGCCGACCACCTCGCGGTAAAGACCCGCATGAATTGGGTCTTTTAGCGGTGATGCTTGAGAATGCATCGAGGTTTTCCACTGTGCATAAATCTCTTTATGGCAGGCACCACAGGTTTCTGCTGAGAGATGATGTGGATTGATCGCGGTGTCTTCGCTCCAAGCGGTGATTGGCGGGGCAAGCACGCCCAAAGCGGTAATGAGTAATAAGATAAAACGGGGCATGATACGAGAGTCTCCAAAGGCGCGTCGAAATTATTTTTTCGGGGTGAAAATCCCTGATATGCAATTGTGATGCACTTTTTAGTTAACCAGAGTAGATGATGCGCTATATCGCCCCTGTCAGGCAAGATTGCTGCGATTTTTAAACCCTAGCCAGTTTTGATGTGGTTTACGCGCTATCCGCGAGGAACCTCTGCCGCCAACCTTGGGGTTTGGGACTGTACTTCCTGATTTTGCGCCCGGTGACGCAGTAAATGATCCATCAACACCAGCGCTAACATGGCTTCTGCAATCGGTGTGGCACGAATCCCCACGCAAGGATCATGGCGACCGGTGGTGATCACTTCGACCGCAGCCCCGCTGAGGTTAATCGAACGTCCGGGCAAACGCAGACTGGAGGTGGGTTTCAGCGCGATGCTGGCGGTGATGGTTTGACCGCTGGAAATCCCGCCCAATATGCCGCCCGCGTGGTTGCTCAAAAAACCCGCTGGACTCATTTCATCGCGGTGTTCCGTGCCTTTTTGCTCAATGCAGGCAAAACCGTCGCCGATTTCGACACCCTTAACCGCATTGATACTCATCAACGCATGGGCAATCTCGGCGTCTAGGCGGTCAAAAATAGGCTCTCCCAATCCTGGCGGCACGCCAGTCGCCACCACATTGATGCGCGCCCCGACGGAATTGCCTTCCTTGCGCAGCGCATCCATATAGGCTTCCATCTCGGCGACTTTATCTGCATCGGGACAAAAAAAGGGATTGCGCTCAACTTCTGCCCAATCTAGGCGATCAGCCTTGATCGGGCCAAGTTGCGCCAAGTAACCGCGAATTTCAATACCGTGACGGTCGCGTAAATACTTCTTGGCAATCCCGCCCGCCGCTACCCGCACCGCCGTTTCCCGCGCCGAAGAGCGACCGCCGCCGCGATAATCACGCACACCATATTTTTGTTGGTAGGTGTAATCGGCATGACCGGGGCGAAAGCGATCCAGAATTTCAGAATAGTCTTTAGAACGCTGATCGGTGTTCTCAATCAATAAGGCTATCGGGGTGCCGGTGGTGTGCCCTTCAAATACCCCGGACAGGATGCGCACCTGATCCGCCTCGCGGCGCTGGGTGGTGTGGCGCGATTGACCTGGTTTGCGGCGATCTAAATCCTGCTGTAAATCCGCCTCAGACAGTGCCAATCCCGGCGGGCAACCATCCACAATCCCACCAATGGCTGGGCCGTGGCTTTCGCCAAAACTGGTGAAAGTAAATACTTTGCCGTAACTGCTACCAGACATGTCGTTTCAATTCCTGATGAGGTTATCCAATTCACCACTACGGTCATCACTCAACCGCCGGTTTCTTCAATAAATTGTAATAAACTTTCTTCGGTAATGGGTTTTGCAATAAAGCTGATCCCCAACGCAGCGGCTCCTTGTTGGATGCTGTGGTTGACTTCAGCAGTGAGTAAACCGAGTTTGGCCGCAGGGAAGCGGCGACGCAAAGCCGTCACTACTTCCAGCCCATCCATGCCCGGCATATGCAAATCCACGGTGGCTAAATCCAGGTCTGTGGTCAAAATTTCTGCAATGCCCAACGCCTGTTCGCCATCACCGGCTTCAAGAATCTGTGCGTGTGGGTAGCGCTGACCAATAATTGCCCGGATCAGCATCCGCGAAGTGCGGCTGTCGTCAACCACCAGTACCGTCTGTACTGACATGAGTAAATTCCTTATGCTTACAAAAGTACGACCGCCTTCATACCCAACGGCACAGCACTGACGGTTAAATTATACACATTCCGGCTTGTTTTACTGTTTGTTACCACGTCCAGCTAAGCGCTATGTTCCCTTCGACTCTGCATCTTCCCTTCGGCTCCGCTCAGGGAACGCAAAGATCACCGTTCCCCCTTCGACTCCGCTCAGGGAACGCAAAGATCGCCGTTCCCCCTTCGGCTCCGCTCAGGGAGCGCAAAGATCGCCGTTCCCCGAGCGGAGTCGAGGGGCGCTCTAATCAGACTGACTGGCATCTGGACGCTGCGGATCTGTCGGCTCAGTCTCGACAGCAGCGCGGCTGCGTTTGATGTCTAAGTATAAGAAGATCCAGAAGCTTGCCAGCATCAAAGGGAGCAGACAGTACCACAAGATTTTGAGATCGTCGGCCAAGTTGGGTTGACTGAGGTTAAACAACGCCACCAGGATCATGATGCCCGCTAAAATCCAACGCAGGCGAAACGAACGGGATTTGAATGCGGCCATATTATTGCCTCCGCCAAGTGGTGGTGCCGGTGCCGTCCTCAAGCACAATCCCGGCGGCTTTGAGTGCCTCGCGAATCCGATCCGCTTCAGCCCAGTTGCGGGCTTGGCGGGCGGCAATACGGGCCAGGATCAGGGCATCAATCTCGGTGTCGCTGAGACCCGTGGTTGCGCCCGGTTGGCTACGCAGAAAGCTGTCAGGATCATTTTGTAACAGACCTAAAATTGCGCCTAAACGCCGCAATTCCTGACCCAAAGCCGCCGCTTTAGTGCCGTCGCTGTCGCGCAGCCGGTTGATGTCTCGCGCCAGTTCAAACAACACGGCGATGGCTTCCGGGGTGTTAAAGTCATCATCCATCGCTTGGTGAAAGTGGTCAGCGTAGTCGCTACCCGCCACTGCATCCGAGGGTGCTGCCAAGCCACGTAACGCCGTGTAAAGCCGAGTGAGTCCTTGTAGCGCCGCATCCAAAGTTTGATCGGCATAGTTCAACGGGCTGCGGTAATGACTGGTTAAAATAAAATAACGTATCACTTCCGGGGCATAGCTTTTCAGCACTTCGCGCACCGTGAAAAAGTTATTCAGCGACTTGGACATTTTTTCTTCGTTGATGCGCACAAAACCATTGTGCATCCAGGTGTCCACAAAAGGTTCACCCGTGGCGGCTTCAGATTGCGCAATTTCATTTTCATGGTGCGGGAACTGTAAGTCCATGCCGCCGCCGTGTATGTCGAAATGGTTGCCCAGGCATTGCGTAGACATCGCTGAACATTCGATATGCCAGCCAGGACGACCTGGCCCCCAAGGAGAAGGCCAACTGGGTTCGTCAGGTTTAGCCACTTTCCACAGCACAAAATCCAGCGGATTGCGTTTGGCTTCTTCGATGTCAACTCGGCTGCCGGCTTGTAGCTCTTCTAGGTGTTTACCTGACAGCTTGCCATAGTCAGCAAAGCTGTTTACCGCATAATAAATATCGCCATTACTGCCTTGGTAAGCGTGCTGTTTGTCTAACAGGGTCTGCGCCATCGCAATAATTTGGTCTATCGCTTCGGTGGCACGCGGTTCAACATCTGGGCTTAATACTCCTAAGGCATCGGCATCTTCGTGCATCGCGGTGATAAAACGGGCGGTTAAATCATGAAAATCTTCGCCATTTTCCTGGGCACGGCGAATGATTTTGTCGTCAATATCGGTGATATTGCGCACATAATGCACCGTATAGCCTTGATGACGCAGATAGCGCACCACCATGTCAAACACCACCATCACCCGCGCATGGCCGATATGACAGTAATCATAGACGGTCATCCCACACACATAGAGACGAACCGTGTTATCTTGCAAAGGCGTAAACAGGGCTTTTTGACGGGTCAGGCTGTTGTATACATGAAGCATGCAGTTTTCCTGTGGCTGGTTAAATTTCCGATTATAATACAGCGCGTCGCAGTCGGTAGGCAGTCCGGCGGCGGATGTAAGCAGGCTGGCTGGATTCTTGACTGTCGATCACTGAGTGAACAGACGATGAATAAACCAAGTGCAGTACCGGTGTTTTGGTATAAAGAATTTTATGTGTGGATGATCTTATTTTTTCCGGCATTGGCGGTGGTCGCGGGTTTTTACACCATCTATCTGGCGGTGATGTCCAACGATGGTTTGGTGGTTGATGATTATTACAAACGGGGCTTGGAAATCAACCGCAGTTTAGAACGAGACAAGGCCGCGCTGGCTCACGGCTTGGACAGTTTGTTACAAATCAACCCCGAACGCAGCCAAGTGCGGGTGTATTTGAACACCGCCACCGGTTACACCTTGCCCGCCCAAGTGACCTTGAGTCTTACCCACCGTACCCGCCAAGGTTTCGATCAGTCGATCACCTTGAACCGCATAGACACCCATCTTTACAGCGGTGCTTTGCCAAAATTGAGCATACGAGGCCGTTGGAACGTCCAATTGGAAGGGGAAGACTGGCGCATGGGCGGGGTACTGGATGCCGACAGTTCAGAATTGCGTTTACAAAGCGAAGTCAGCACGCCGGGCAAGCAAGCAGGGTGACCACTGCATGACCTTTGCGAAGGGCGGTAGCCCCCTCGCAATGGCCTAGGCAGAATTTTCAGGAGAGAATCGGGAAGCGATTAGCCGCAGGCTTGCTTAGCGGCTTTTAGTTGATCGTTACTGCAATTGCTCCGCTCAGTGCCCACGCACCATTCTTTGCGCTTGTCCCAAGCGGAAATTTTGCGGGTTTTGCCATCTGAACAGGTTACATTGTAAATATAATACTCACCACCGAGCATACCGCCACCCTTAGAGGCATAATTAATATCCTTAGGCGTTGCTGCCAGCAGTGGCGTACTCAGCAGGACTGCAAAGCAAGTCACTGCGCCGCGTAACCAAGGTTTTTTTAACATTTCCATAGTGGGCTACCATTTCCTCATTAACAGGGTGGCTAAGTGCTGGGCGTAGCAGCTTAGATCACACCGGGTGGTTATTTACCGCAAGCCAATTGGGCTGCCTTCAACTGATCACTGGTACACTGACTGGAGGTACCGACGCACCATTTTTTGCGATTTTCCCAAGAGGTAATCTCGCGTTTTTTACCATCCGAACAACGCACGGTGTAAGTGGAATAAGAGGTTCCCAGAGCAGTTTTGCCTCTGGCACAATAGTTAATATCCGTCGGCTGCGCAGCAAAGCTGCCAGGACAACACAGCAGTGCAGCACAACCTACGATCCAGAGAAACTTGTTCATGGCATCCCCCCTCACATCTGCGTGACATGAATGATTATATGCAAAAAAAGAATAATGCGGATAAGTCTACCGCTACCGCTGCTATATCACAAGCAAACGACTGGATCGACACCTGCTTGACAGAATCGGCACTTGGCTGGAAAAAAGGATATGTTTGAATCAACCACAAACCCCGTTATCGCGGCAAAGCCCGCTACTCAAGCACCCTCTCTGCGCTCCAAACCACCAAGCAAGTTAAACACCAAAACCCAAAAAAGTCCCAGTCAACAGCCTATTTATCTGACGCATCGGCGAATTTACATTGTACCGTCGAAAAACGGCTTGGTCTTTGCGGTGATACTGGCGGTCATGCTGCTAGGTTCGATGAATTATAACAACAGCATGGGGTTTTTATTGACCTTTATCCTGGGCAGCATGAGTCTGGCGGCAGTGCTGCACACGTATCGCAATGTTGCACAGCTGATTATTGATGCTGCACCACCTGCCCCCTTGTTTGCTGGCGAGATTTGCCAGTTTCCGCTGTGGCTACAAAATCAAGGGCAGCCTGCCCGTTACGCACTACAGCTGCAACGCCACTGGTCAGGTCAAGCGGCTGAAGCCCCAGTCATCATGGATGTGGCCGAAAACTGCCGCCAACGAGTAGACCTGCCCGTACTCGCCCCGCAGCGCGGGCAATTATCGCTAGGCCGGGTCAAGCTCAGCACGGTGTTCCCTTTGGGGCTGTTTTACGCCTGGACTTATCTTGAATTTGCGGTTGCCGAAGCCTTGGTGTATCCGCGTCCTGCTGGACACGCCCCCGCACCGCTGGGTGCACCCAGTGCCCAGGGCGAACGTCAAGAGGCGGGTGCCCAAGGCGAAGACTTCACCGGATATCGCGCTTACCAACTCGGTGACTCGCCACGCCATGTCGATTGGAAAGCCGTGGCCCGTGAACGTGGCTGGCTGATCAAGCAGTTTGGTGGCGAAGCCGGGAATCGCATACACTGGTTCAGCTGGGACGACGTGGCCTATCTCGGTCACACCGAAGCCGGTTTGTCGCAGTTATGCCGCTGGATTGTGGAAGCCGATGCCCAACAACAGCGTTATGGCTTGCGCTTACCTGGCTTTGAGCGCGCACCCAGCCAAGGCGAAGCCCACCGCCATGCCTGCTTACAAGCACTGGCCTTATTTGGTCAGTAGTCCCCGTAGCTCCATTCACACCATGAGATAGCTGATATGGCCCACACCCTAGAAATCACAGTACCTGACCTCGGTAACTTCAAGGAAGTTGCGATCATTGACATCTTGGTAGCCCCTGGCGATTTGATCAGCGCTGAGACTTCGCTGGTGACACTCGAAAGTGATAAAGCCGCCATGGACATCCCCTCACCCCAAGGCGGACGGGTACAGAGTCTGCTGGTCAAGCTTGGTGACAAAGTATCCGCAGGCACCCCGCTGCTGGTTCTCGAACTCACCGACGCCGCCAGTGCGCCCAGCCCCGCAGTCACGGCCACCCAGTCCCCACCCACCACCGTTGCGTCGCTCAATTCCAGTGAGTTACAAACCGAAGTGCTGGTGATCGGCGCGGGGCCAGGGGGTTATACCGCCGCCTTTCGAGCCGCCGATTTGGGCAAAAAAGTCGTGCTGGTTGAACGTTATCCCACGCTGGGCGGGGTGTGTTTAAACGTCGGCTGCATTCCTTCCAAAGCCCTGTTACACCTAGCGCATATTCTCAACGAAAGCCAAGAATTGGGCGAAGCGGGCATTAAATTTACCAAGCCTAAAATCCACTTAAAAAAGCTGGTTGCCTGGAAACAAAGCGTGGTAGATCGCCTCACCAGCGGCCTGGCCGGCTTGGCTAAACAACGCAAAGTCACCGTGGTTCAAGGCACTGCACAGTTTAAGTCCGCCCACACCGTGGAAGTGACCAGTACCACCGGCAACACCCAGATTCGCTTTGACCACGCCATCATCGCCGTGGGTTCCCAACCGACTAAAATCCCCGGTTTTCCCTACGACGATCCGCGTTTGTTCGACTCTACCGGTGCGTTGGCGCTCAAAAACTTACCAGAACGCTTGCTGGTGATCGGCGGCGGTATCATCGGCCTGGAAATGGCCACCGTTTACCACGCGCTGGGTCAGGGTCACTGTGCAGTAAGCATTGTCGAACTGACCGACAGTTTGATTCCAGGCTGTGACCGCGATCTGGTGCGCCCGTTACAAAAGCGTCTGGAACAGCGCAACACTCTGTATCTCAACACCAAAGTGACCGGCATGGTCGCCAAAAAAGAAGGTTTGGAAGTCAGCTTTGCCAGCGATGCCGCTGCCGCTCACCCAGCACCCGCGTCAGCGCTGTATGACGGTGTGCTGCTGGCGGTTGGTCGCCGTCCGAATGGCAAATTAATCGGGGCCGAACAAGCCGGAGTGCAGGTGGATAACGCGGGCTTTATTCCTGTAGATACCCAAATGCGCACCAATATTCCCCATATTTTTGCTATCGGCGATGTGGTCGGCAATCCGATGCTGGCCCACAAAGCGGTACACCAAGCCAAAGTCGCCGCCGAAGTGATCGCAGGCCACGACAAGGTAGTCTTTGATGCGGCAATTCCCAGTGTGGCCTACACCGACCCAGAAATCGCCTGGATGGGCCTGACCGAAACCGAAGCCAAAGCCCAAGGCGTGGCTTACGAAAAAGGCAGTTTTCCCTGGGCTGCCAGCGGACGCGCTCTCAGCATCGGGCGTGATGAAGGGATGACCAAGCTGCTGTTTGACCGCGACAGTAAGCGCCTGATCGGAGCCAGTATCGTCGGCCCCAACGCCGGAGAATTGCTCGCCGAAGCGATGCTGGCTTATGAAATGGGCGCGGATGCCGAAGACTTGGCGCTGACCATGCACCCGCACCCGACTTTAAGCGAAACCTTGAATTTTGCCGCTGAAATGGCGCTGGGCAGCATCACCGACCTTTACGCGCCGCGCCGCAAACCTTGGTGAGAGCGATAAGTTGCCGTTAAAACCGCGCCCAGCTTGAGTGGGCGCGGGTTATTTGATGAAAATGCTCGTGTTATTCTGGCGACCATGCCCAACGCCGGGCGATCCAGAAGTAGAGCGCCTCACTCCACTGATGCACCGCCAAGCCGGTCAAAACCAACGCAGTGCCCAGCCACACAGCGGGCATAATGGTTTCGCCATTCAGCAGTTGTCCCAGCAACAGCGCACAAATCGGCGTGACCAGGGTGATCAAAGCGACTTTAGTCACTGCAAGATGGTGTAACAGGTAAAAATACAGCATAAAGCCCAAAACTGAACCAAACACCGCTAAATACACAATCGACAACAGGCTATACAACGGGGGTGCGGTGGGGAATGCTTGGCCAGTTGCCCACCAAGTCAGTCCAAACAATGGCAACGAGACCAATAATCCACCGGTGGTCAGCGCCAGCGGCGTCACTTGAGGGCCGCAACGTTTGACGGCAACCCCGCTGAGGCTGTGCAAGAAAGTGGCTAACAGCACGCCTAATAGTCCTTTCCAGGCTTGTCCGCCCAGTTGCAGGTCATGGACAAAAATCACGCTCAGTCCCAGCACGCCTAGCCCCATGCCCAATAGTTTAAACGGCGAAAGACTCGCTTCATGCAGCCACACCCGCGCAATCACTGCGGTGAATAACGGCGACAAGCCAAACACCACAGAAATCAGACCTGAGGGGATAAATTGTGCGCTCCAATAGACGCAACTCATCGCTCCAAAGATACCGATGGACACAGCCACATAGGCGCGCCAGACCTGGCCACGCCACGGCAGCGGGCGTTGCAGTACGGCCATCATCAGCAGGCAAATCACTGCCGCCAGCGCCATGCGCACACTGATACCGAATAGAAAACCCTGATGTTCGCCACTCCACTTAATCGCTAAGGGGGTGGTGGCCCAAATCAAAATCACGCCAACATAGGCGCTTAGAATCGACATAAATACGCTCCTTGTAAACGCCAAAAGCCGCAGATGCTGGCGCATCTGCGGCTTTCGTCAAGACCCGGTGAGTCGAAAAAACTACCGGTGTTCTAAGCTTTGCATACTCCCGCGCCAGTATCGCCTGTCCCCTAACCACAGGGCAGGCCACATCACTTGGCGTCGAAATGCAGTGTGTTTAAACATGGGTTGATCATGCTATGACGGCAGACGGGCTGTCAAGCGCAGGGAAAGCCACGGACATCATGGAGAGGCTACTTGCTAGTGGGAAAGTGGAGTGGCTTCCTTCTGGATAGCGGTCGGGATGGCTCGATAAAAACGGAAGCGATTGCCGCCGCTTTGCTTGGCTTGAAACATCGCTAAATCCGCGTAATGAATTAACTCTTCCGCCTGTGTGCCATGTTGTGGATAAAGACTGATGCCAACACTGACCCCTAAACAGTGTGTCTTGCCATTGTGTAGTAAAAACGGGGATTCCAGACAAGCGGTCAGGCGTTCTGCCAACACGACAGCGCTGAGATTCAGGCGGCTACTGTTATCACAGACCACCAGGACAAATTCATCGCCTCCGTAACGGGCTAACATGTCTTGTTTGCGCACACAGCCTAAAAACCGATTTGCCACCGCTTTGAGCAGATAATTACCCATTTCATGACCAAAATTGTCGTTGACCGGTTTGAAATGATCTAAATCGAGAAACAACACGGCAGGAATTTGGTTGGGATCTGCGCGGGCGAGAATTTGTTCTAAATGCAGACAGAAACTGTGGCGATTCGGCAGATTGGTCAGCGTGTCATGATAGGCGATATATTCCAAGTCTTGTTGGCTTTGTTTGTGGGCGCTGATGTCAGAAAAAATCGCCAAGTAATGCAGATCATTCTCGCGATTCAGGCGATTACTGCGTAACACACAAACACTGAGCCATTCTGGGTAGATGTCGCCATTTTTACGGCGATCCCAGACTTCGCCTTGCCAGCGTCCAGTGCTTTTGAGACTAGTCCAGAAACATTGGTAAAACAGAGCGTCTTGACGACCTGATTTGAGCAGGCTGGGATTTTTGCCAATGGCTTCGGTGGCGTCGTAACCGGTGATTTCGGTGAAAGCCCGGTTGACCATTTGAATAACGCCGCGCCCGTCGGTGATCATCATGCCTTCTTGGGTGGCTTCAAACACTTCGGCAGCAATATGCAGCCTGTGTTCTGCCTGTTTGCGCAATGTAATATTTTCCAATAAATGGACTGACAGGCATTCTTCACCCTCGGTTCGTGTGATCGGAAAAGAGCGAGATAACCAAGTTGTGCCATCGGCTAGGCTGATTTCTTCCTGTTCTTCCTGATGGTTGTGTAGTGCGCATAAACAAGCGTGTAATGGCCCGGTTTGACGCGGAAACACTTCCCAGTAACGGCGTCCCCGTAACTCAGCCAAACTCAATCCAGCCTGCTCGCTGTAGGCCACATTGGCGTCTACGATGCAAAAATTTTCGTCGTGCAAAAAGATCGGATCGCGCACGGCATCAAAGACATGCTGCCACCAAGCAGCTTCTTGCGCTTCATATTTCGCTCTCATGGGGGTGTCCCTGCAACGGTTGGACAAGCTAAACCGCTCACAATGCTGCGTTGCAGCATAACGCGCTGATTTAGTGTATAATATAAACACTAATAGCGACACAAAATAGGTTTTATTGCGCGTTGCCGATACGCCACAGCGGGGGTGCGAGTACCCCCCTTCAAACACCCTGAGTACGCAAGGTCGAAATCCTATGGAATACGATACGAATCAAAGTGATGCCGCGCTAAACGAGCAATTTGCGCGTCTATTTGACCCTGAGCAGGGCAAGGCGGCGGCGTTACTGTCACAACTGTACGCACTCTACGATCCTTACCCGCCGTTACGGGCAAAACTGGATCAGGGCATCATCAAGGGCTTAGACCCTTTTGGAATTACCCGCGCCACGCTGGACGTGCAACATGCCTGGCTGAGCCATCCGTCTTTGCTGCTCAATCGCCTGATGCGTTTGAATACCGATGCTATCGCGGTACAGCAACAATTTTGGCGGCAATGTTACGGATTACGTGATCCTGATAAGGTGCCTGCGGTGGAATACGATGAGCGTTTTCAAGACCCTTTGTGGACTGAAGTGCCTTATCTGGATGTGCTGAAGCAGTATTATTTGCTGTACACCCGCTGGCTGGAAGATGCGGTTTACGACACCCCGGACACCTCAGAAAAAAGCCGGGGCAAGGCGGGCTTTTGGCTGCGGCAAATGCTGAATGCCTTGGCTCCGACCAATTATTTTTGGACCAATCCAGTCGCGGTACGCACTTTCCTGGAAACCCAAGGTCAAAGCATCGTCGATGGCCTTAAAAATCAACTGGCTGATGCGAAATTCAAAACCATACGCATGGTGGACACCGATGCTTTTGAGGTGGGTAAAACCCTCGCCACCACCCCCGGTCAAGTGGTGTATCGCAATCCGCTGTTTGAATTGATTCAATATGCACCAACCACCGAACGGGTGCGCAGTATTCCCATTTTATTTGTGCCACCTTGGATCAACAAATATTACATCTTGGATTTGAATCCTAAGAAAAGCTTGATCAGTTGGTTGGTGCAACAGGGTTTTACCGTCTATTTGATGAGCTGGAAAAATCCGGGAGCCGACATGCGCGACACCCATTTTGCCGATTACATGTCCACCGGCGTGATGCAGGCGGTGGACGTGGTGCGCGACATCAGCCAAGCGCCCAGCGTACATGCGGTGGGTTATTGCATCGGTGGCACTTTGCTCAGCACGGTGATGGCTTGGCTCAATGCGGAAGCTGACACGGCGGCCAATAATCCCATCAGTAGCTGGACGTTGTTGGCTACCCTGGTCGATTTCAGCAACCCTGGCGAGATTGATGTGTTCATTGACGAAGAAAGCCTGACCCATATCGACGAGATAATGGCGCAAAAAGGCTACCTCGACGGCGCGGCGATGACTAACTCGTTCCGTATGCTGCGCGCCAACAGCTTGGTGTGGCATTACTATGTGCATAACTACTTGTATGGCGAAGAATTGCCCAAGTTTGATGTGTTGTTCTGGAACATGGACAGCACACGGATGCCTTACGCGATGCACAGTTTCTACCTGCGCGAATTTTATCTACACAACAACCTCGTCAAACCGGGCGGTATCACCTTGGGCGGACGGGCGCTGGATGTGCGCAAGATTCAACAGCCGTTGTACGACGTGTCCACCGAACAAGACCATATTGCGCCCTGGAAACAAGTGTTCAAAAAATGTGCGCTGATGAACGGCCCCGTGCGGCATGTGGTCGCGACTTCCGGGCATATCCTCGGCATTATTTCCCCCCCTCAAAATCCGCCGAAACGCCGTTATTGGGTGGGTGATGCCAGCGGAGCCAACGAGGCCGAATCCTGGTTAGCCGCCCAACCCAAAGTACCCGGTTCCTGGTGGGAAGATTGGGGGCCGTGGTTGCATCAACACACCGGCGAACTGGTCGCACCACCGCCACTGGGTAATGCACGCTATCCGGCGTTGATCGCCGCACCAGGCACCTATGTTTTTGAAAAATAAGTGTACCGGCGTTCACGCATGTTTGGGCTGTTGTTGATCCTATTGGGCTTGGGAGTGGTGACCGGATTCATTGATACTTGGATCAGTCGCCAGACCCAAGCCCGTTTGTACAGCGACTTGGCCCAGGTGCCCGCCAAGTCGGTGGGCTTGTTGTTGGGCACACGCCCAACCTTGCCGGATGGGCGGGTAAATCTGTATTTTCAATATCGCATCGACGCGGCCTTGGCCCTGTATCGCGCCGGTAAGGTGCGACATCTGCTACTCAGCGGGGCGGTGCGTCCTGATTACGACGAACCCAGCGCGATGTGGGCGGCCTTGCGGGCGGGTGGCATACCCGAAGCGGCGCTCAGCGTTGACCCGGCGGGTTTTCGTACCTTGGATTCCCTCGTGCGCGCCAGTACCGTGTATGGTCTGGACGACTTTTTGATTATTTCCCAAGCTTTTCACAACCAACGTGCGCTGTTTATTGCGGATTATCGCGGCATCACTGCGCTGGCTTACAACGCCGCCGGGGTGACGGGAATCGCGCAACTGCGGCAGCAAGGGCGAGAATATCTAGCACGGCTGCGAGCGGTGTGGGATTGGGCTTTGTTTAGGATGGGTGTGTCGTTTTGACAGGACTGCCAGTCCTTGCAAGCTTGGCAGTCCTGCTTCCTCTGCCTCAGTGGGCGTGTTCTCTCAACAAGGTATAAATCTTGTCTTTCAAGGCCACTCGCTTTTTCTTGAGCGTTTCTGCGTAATTGTCGGAAGTGGTTTCCAAATTCTGCTCAATCTTCAGAATTTCTGCGTCTAATTCGTGATATTCAGTATAAATGCCCTTGAATTCAGCATTGCTATTGAACAGTGCGCGAATTTGGTCTTTATATTCTGGGAATTCGTGCGGGATATCGTGGTGTTCGCCAAACATGGGCTTCTCCTTAGTGGTTAACAGGTTGTAAGGGAACTATTTTACCTGTCACGGGCGAAACTGGGTAATTTTTCTGTTTATCATCACGCCCTGATTCAGGCGACAAATTCAGACTGATCCAAGTCAATACTGGGATCGCGCCTGGCTTGATCTTTCGCGGTTTGGGTACAGAATGAACGGCTCATTGCTGTCCGTCTGGTGCTGTTTGCCAGTCGGCCTTTACCACCAGAGGATAAGCGCATGTACCACCCGACTAGCCAGCCTTTGATTGATCCGTTTATGCGTCGTATCAATTACTTGCGTATTTCTGTCACCGACCGTTGTGATTTTCGTTGTCTGTATTGCATGAGTGAACAGATGCGGTTTTTACCGCGTGCGCAACTGTTGACCTTGGAAGAAATTGTGGTGTTGGCGCGTGCCTTCACTGAATTAGGCATAGATAAAATCCGCATCACTGGCGGTGAACCCTTGGTGCGTAACAACGTGTTATGGCTGTTTGAACAACTGGGCACCTTGCCGGGTTTGCGGGAGTTGGCGCTGACCACTAATGGTTCGCAACTGCCCAAATTGGCGGCTGGATTGCAGGCGGCGGGGGTGCAGCGGATCAACATCAGTCTCGACAGTTTGCAAGCAGATCGCTTTCGCCAAATCACCCGGACGGGTGAGTTAAGTCAAGTATTGGCGGGGATTAAAGCCGCGCAAGCCGCCGGTTTTACCCGTCTCAAGCTCAATACCGTGATCTTAAAACACCGCAACCACGATGAAGTGCTGGATTTAGTGGCCTTTGCGGTGGACGAGGGTTTAGACATCAGTTTTATTGAAGAAATGCCGTTGGGCGTGGTTGGCAGCCATGATCGGGCAGCGGCTTATTATTCCAGCGAACAGATTCGCCGCGATTTGACATCACGTTACACCCTGTTACCCACCACCGAAACCACTGGCGGGCCATCCCGTTATTACCGCTTGGCCGCTTATCCCGACACGCGGGTGGGGTTTATTGCGCCGCACAGCCAGCATTTTTGTGAAACCTGCAATCGGCTGCGTTTGACCGTCGAAGGTCGCTTATTGCTATGTTTGGGACAGGAACAAAGCCTGGATTTACGGCGGGTGATACGGGGTTATCCGGGGGATCAGGAGAAATTGCAGCAGCAGATTCGTGCGGCGGTGGCGCTCAAACCGCAAGGTCATGATTTTAATCTGGAACGCCCAGTGACCCTCTTACGGCATATGAATCTGACTGGGGGTTAGCGGCGCTGTACTTTAAGCACCGTGTCCAGACGGCGCAGGCCGCGTAACACATCGGCCAGTTGTTTTCGGTGGCGCACTTGGATACAAAAACGCACCAGGGTGCTGGCACCGTCTTTGGTTTCGCTGGACACATTTTCAATATTGATGTCGAAATTGCCCAGTGCAGTGGCGATTTTGCCGAGGACGCCGCGCTCGTTTTTGACTTCTGCCCGCACATCCACAGGGAATTCCCCGTCCACGAACTCCTGCCACGCCAAACTGAGCCAATTCTCGCGGTTGCGGTGTTCGCCCCCAGCATTTTTGCAGGCGTCAGTATGCACCACGATGCCCTTGCCGGGACTGACATAGCCTTTGATAGCATCGCCAGGAATCGGGCGGCAACATTTGGCTAAGGTGATTACCATGCCTTCCGTGCCACAAATAAACAGCGGCGTGTTGGCGGTGACGGGAGAGAGATCGGTTTTGGCTTCGCCACCGCTGGTCTCCGGCGCATTCAGGTTCAATTGGCGCACGATAAGATAAGCCAAGTGGTTGCCCAGTCCAATGTCGGCCAGCAAATCGTCCAAGCTGCGGAATTTAAAGGTGCTTAATAAGGCATTGTGCTGCGACTCGCTGAGCTGAGCCACGCTAAGCCCATAGCGTTCCAGTTCTTTATCAAAAATGCGTTGTCCCAACAACTTGGCTTGCTCATGATTCAGTTTTTTCAAAAACTTGCGAATATGGCTGCGTGCCTTGGCAGTGACGGCAAAATCCAGCCAGCCAGGTTTCGGGGAAGCCCAGTTAGCGGTGAAGATTTCCACGGTCTGACCCGTGCGCAACACGGTGTGCAAGGACACCGCCATTTTGTTATCAATTTTGCCGTTGATCAGGTGATTGCCTAAGTCGCTGTGTATCGCGTAAGCAAAATCGACCACCGTGGCTCCACGCGGCAATTCGATAATTTTACCTTTTGGGGTGAAAATATAGATTTCGTCGGGAAACAGGTCAATTTTGACATGTTCCAAGAATTCCATAGAATCCGCGCTGCTGTCGCGCAAATCCATCAAACTGCGCACCCATTCACGGGTACAGCCGTCACTGCTTTCTTCGTTGACTTTGTACAAACCTTCAGTGGTAATCCCGTATTGCGAAAAAGCGTGCATATCCCAGGTATAAATTTGGATTTCTAGCGCATTAATTCCGTGTGAACCGACCACCTTGGTATGTAATGCCTGATAATGGTTAGCACGGGGAATCGCGATGCAATCTTTAAAATCTCCCGGTTTAGGTTTGTAAAGCGCATGAATAGCCCCCAAACTGCGATAACAGGTGTCTACACTGTCAACAATCACGCGGAAACGATAACTGTCTTTGAGGTCTTTGAAACGGTTGTTGCGATTATTGCGTAAATTCTGATAAATTTCATAGCTTTGCGGCATGATTAATTGCACATTAGCCGCAATTCCATGCTGTTCTAAACGGTGACGAATCGCTGCTTCAATTTTTTGTAAAATATCACGGTGTTGTTTGTAATTATCCAGCAAACGCTGATGAATCACACGGTGACGCAAAGGATATAAACCCGCAAAGCCCAAATCTTCTAATTCGACACAGATTTTCCCCATACACAGACGGCTGGCGATGGGCGCATAAATTTCTAATGTTTCCCGCGCCTTACGGCGGCGCGTTTCCACTTTCATAAAAGATTGGGTGCGCATATTGTGCAGACGGTCGGCTAATTTCACGATAATCACCCGAATATCGCGAATCATCGCCATGATCATCTTGTGAAAACTGGCCGCTTGCGCTTCGGCGCGACTGGCAAAGTCCATATTGCGCAATTTACTCACGCCGTCTACCAAATCACCAACCTGTTCGCCGAAATCCGCCACCAGTTGTTCTTTTGGAAAGCCGGTGTCTTCAATCACATCATGCAGCAGCGCGGCGATCAGCGTTTGCGGGTCCATCCGCATGGACGCCAGAATGCCCGCCACTGCGACCGGATGACAGACATAAGGCTCCCCACTGCGGCGAAATTGGCCCTCGTGCGCTTCGGCACTGAGCAGAAACGCACGAAAAACCTCCTTAACCTGCGCAGGGTCTAAGTAAGTTTCCAGCGTGGCACACAGATCGGCCACTAAATACCGTTCTTTATGGTCAGGCACTTCCAACTTCGTCATGGCTAAAAACAGTCAGATGAGAGTCTTGCTTGCGCAACGAATCTTGCGTGATGAGACCGGCAGCGACTTCGCGCAACGCCAGTACGGTGGGCTTGTCTTTTTCTTCTGGTAACAACGGCTTAGCGCCCAGCGCCAATTGTCTGGCGCGTTTGCTGGCGACCAAGACCAAATTAAAACGGTTGTCCACATGATTGAGGCAATCTTCAACGGTGAGTCGTGCCATGCTGCGCGGCGCTCCAAATAGGTGAGGGAAATAACGAAACCAAGCCCAAGCGCCCTCAAACGGGGCACTCGGGGTCAAGCATTAGAGTCTACTGATAAGTAAAAAATTGACAAGCGGTTTTTTTGCAGTGCAGCGAAGCGGTCAGACGGCACTGAACTGTTATTGACCCATGCAAGCCTACCACCCCCGCGACAAGCATTCTCTCATGCTCACTCCGTTCAACACCAAGGCGCAAGTTTCCCAATCCGCCTCTTCCACTTTGCTGTATTTCGCATCAAAAGGATTGCGCGTACTCACCGCCCGGTCGATGAGTTGATTCGCGGTCTGCTCATCATTTAGCGCCACCTGTACCCACACGTCTTCCAGCGTGTCGGGAATCTGCCCAAACAAACTGTGAATGGCTTCGAGACGGTCGGCCAGCACCTGATGCACCTTGTCTTCCACTGAATCGCGATAACGCAGATTAGCGATCCAGATTTCGTGACGCGCTTGGCCGATACGCTGAATACGCCCTTTGCGTTGTTCCAGCCGGGTTGGATTCCAGGGCAAGTCGATATTGATCAACGTCCCAAGACGTTGAAGATTCAGCCCCTCTGAGGCCGCATCGGTGCCGAGCAACAGCCTAAGATCACCCGTGCGCACTCGATCTTTCAACAAGTGCCGATCACAACGCTGGAACCGGCCATCACGCCACAGCCCAGAGCGGTTGCTGCCCGCATACAAACCAATGTCCATACCAGCAAACGCGGCACGCTTAGCCATTTCATCACCAACCCAGCGCACCGTGTCGTAATACTGTGAAAATAGAATACAGCCCAACTCAAGCCAACTGCGGCTAACCCCAGGTTGGGTGCCGCACAGATAGCCGATCAGCGCATCCAGTTTGGGGTCTTGATTACCCCCTGCGCGCAACAGCTTAAGACAGCGTTCTAATGTGGCACGTTCTGCCTCCGTAAAATTCTTGAAATCGCTGACACCCAAGCTTTTTCGTCCTGCTTGGGCAGGCATTTCTTCTTCGGCATCATCCTCATCCTCGTCTTCTGGAAGGTCTGGCTCTTCGCCGAGCAGTCTACTGACGGTGCGACGTCCAGCTTCCATTGAGCTACCCAAGCGGCGTAGCAGCAGCGTCTTGAAAAATCCCGCCCCTTTCACCCGTTGTTGGAGTAGTTGAGAAAAGGCTTCGGCTTCCAGATAAGCCTCACGCAAATAACTACCCAGTACCAAGGCATCAGCGTCGTCCTCACCAAACAGCTTCACCGCCACCTTCGGCAAAAAATAGCCCCCGGTAGCCGGATTAATGGTCGCTTCAAGGTAAGCGCGAGTGCGGCGCACGATGCAGCGCAGTAACGGATTAAAATGTTCACCATACTGTGGGAGCAGCCCGTTTTGAAGTTGAACCCGCTGGATCGCTTTTGAGAGCTTGTCCAAACTTTCGGGACGAAATTGCCACTGACTGTCGCTGGCATCCAGACTGCGGCGGATACGCTCGAAAGCGGCGTCTTCAAACTTAGAAGGCAACGGGTCGCGCACATATTCCCAGCCCTCGCGCACATCAGCATTCGGCACAGCAACAGCACTCGTGGCGATGTCCAAGCAATGAGCGGCCTGAAACCACGGACTGCTCTTCGTCCAGCCTCCGAGTACGCTCTCGTTGCCATGCGAAAGCAGATGCAGTAAATCCCACGCCTCGACTGGATGTAATTGCACCGGGGTGGCGGTTGCCAGCAACAGGCTTTTGGTTTTCGGGCCAATCTCGCGCAAAAATGACATCAACTTATTAGGGTCGGCACGCTCATTGATTTCATTGGCACTGGCCTCTATTTTCGGCACCTTGCGGCGGCGAGCGCGGTGCGCTTCGTCAACGATCACACAGGTATAACGCCGACTCAACAATTGATTGACTGCCTCGGACAAGCCGCGCACCACCAAGCCTTGCGACACCAAACCGATACGACGCGGACACTTGCCTAGCGATTTTGCGCCCTCCGACGGATATTCCAGATCGTTCTCATCCACCCAAGCCCGCCCATTCCAGCGGGCAGAAGGCAGCAGCAGCAACTCCATCAACTCATCTTGCCACTGTTGCAACAGCGGTTTGGGTGCAAGCACGAGAATCGGGCCGCCCTCAGGATCATCCAGCGCCATGAGTAGCGCCGCCATCGCCAACTGCACGGTTTTCCCCAAACCCACCTGATCGGCCAACACCAGACGCGCACCGCCCAGCCGATGGCGTTCCAATGCCAAACGCGCAAAATATTTCTGATGCGGCCACAGCCCTTGTTCACGGCGATACACCGGCGTTTCGACAGCGACAGCCGCCGCCACCCGCGTGGGATCAGCAATCTTTTTCAAATCAGCCGGTTCAATTAACTGACGTACCAGAATACGCTGCACATCTTGGGTAATAAACGGACAACAGGCCAAATTCACCGCCCGAGGGTCAGACCACAAGGCATCAAACTCCGCTTGCACCCAAGCAACCGTATCCGGGTCGTCATCTTCCCACAACAGTTCATAATTGAGCGTCCAAGCCGCCAGACTTTCATTGACGCTACCCAAAAACGCCGTGGCTGAGCCATCAGCGCGGCGCACCACCCCTGCTTTACCGTGAATCAAACCGAAGGCTGCATTGGGCAACACCCGCACTTCTATTTTCTGGGCTATCAAAGCGGCATAAAGCGCCCGATAACGCGGCAACGCGGCGGGCGGCGCGTCTTCGGGCTTACCCGCACACCAGCTCCGGCGCAATGCCGCTTGCGCGGCGGCAGCGGTAATCAGGTCTTGTGGGTCAAGCTCCGAGTTACAAACAATCCGCACCGGCCCAGACACACTGGCAAGAGCTTCCCCGGCTACCTCAAACAAGCTGGAGCGAAAATAACCCGCGATACGGTCATAGGAAACCGCACCGGTCAGGCGTTGCGTCAGTACGCTTTGATCGAGTCGGTTACGTCGACTGGAATGGCGGCGGATCATTCACTCACCCGCCTGTGTTTTCAGAATCTGAACAATGTCGTCAGACAACCACAGCCCCGCATCACGCAGCTTTGCGAGGCCATCTCCCACGCAAAGCAATAAGCCGCGCCGTTTGGCCAGCACCAGCACGCCGCCCGTCCCCAGTATCTGAATGCCCAGCGTCTTGGCACAACGACGGGCATCCATGTCGTCGATCACGGCACGTAGTGGCGGGTTGGCGAGTGCATGGCTTAATACTGCGGTCTCGCCAGCACCGAGTGCCCACGCGGCGACGCGCGGCGAACTGACCACCTCCGCACGCACAGGCCACGATTGTTTGCTCAACTCCCGCGCCGCCGTGTCTTGCCACTCGTCCAGCACCACCTCCTGCCAGACCGCTTCAGGCACCACAATATGCGTGAACAAGCGCGGCAACAAATCGGCCTGACCGCTACGAAACAAGGTGATTAACGGCGAGGCGTTGATTACCACCGCCTCAATCCGCATCGCGCAGTTCCTCGGCTACATCTTCCGCCGTGTATTGGAAGGGGCTGACTTTGTAGCGCGACAGGGCGTCGATGAATCCCGCCCGCGTCAGGCCGGCGATTTCGGCTGCGCGACCTTGCGAAAAGCGACCGAGTTCGTACCACTTCACGGCGGCGGCGATGCGCATCTCCTGCGCGAACTCCTTCGGCGCTTGATGCAAGGCGGCAAATGCCGATTCAGGCATTTCAAGGGTGAGTTGGGTCATGGCTTTTTCCTTTGAACAGATTGAAGTTTGTCACATCACGCATGATCGTTGCGCAACCGTCCTGCCAGAATCCGCGCTGCCTCAGAATCGTTGATCCACTCATTCATCCCCTCGGCGTTGCCCAGGGCGGCGAGCCATTCCAGCAAGCCGATAAAAGCTTCACGCTTGCCCCAGTAGTTTAGCCCGAAGGTATCGCGCAGGTATTGGCGGCCCAGTTCCGGGCTGTTGTCACCGGCAGTGGTTTCGCGGACGGCAAACATCAGGTGCCGCAGCGGTGAAGCGGCGAATGGGTGTGCGCCTGCCGTGCTGGTTTGGCCTCGGCGGGTGGGGAGTGCCGTTGCATCGGTCGCCGCGCCCTGGAGGGGGCCGAGTAAACTCTTTGCCAGCCCCGAAGGGGTAAACATCCGCGTTCCGTTGGCTTTGTCCGATTTTAATAATGGCTTGATGTCAGTGACCCCAAAGCCCCGCGCTAACTCTTCATACATGCCTTTGCGGCGTTCGCCCCGGCTTTCGATGTCTAGCGCCCGCAAATAATAGCGCTCTACCAGCGACAGTTCCCGCCACAAGTTATCCAGCCCGTGCGGCACCAGCGTGTCGCAAGCAATGCCCAGGGCGCGTTCAATCACGGCCTGGAAGTCGCTCTTCTCGTTCTTGCCGCGCACCGCAAAGACTTCATGCTCAACCTCCTTGCCGTCCAGCGTGCCGTATTGGGTCAGCACCTTGAGCGCGGCGGCGTAGGCGGCCAGTTGATAATCCGCATCGTTGAAGTTGGGTTCGCCGCCTTCGTCAAGCGCCTGCATGGACTCGATCTGGCGTTTCACTTCGTCTTCCACCAGCGGATACACCTCGTCGAGAAAGCCGGGTTCGTTGGCGGCGCGCTTGCGCAACACCAGGCAGACGGTGCCCTGGACGTAGTTGCCTTTTTTGATACCGGCGGCTTCGGTTTCAGTGCTGATGGTCCAGGCGGCGGTGGCTTTGAGTCCCGCTGCCCACAGAATCATGCCGAGATCGGCCCACACCGCCGGGTCTTGATGGGTGAACATCACCATCTGCAAGCCGTTGTCGGGCATGTGCTGGGCGAGGTTGCGGTAAATCTCCACCATAGCACGACGAAAGTTGTCGCCGTCGCCACGCACCGCCAGTTCGGCGCGGGCATCGGGAATCCAGTCGGGGAAGGCTTTGGTGAGCTGCTTGTCGTACCACGCAAGGAAGAAATCGCCGAGTTCGTGGTAATTCACCGCGTCGGCGTAGGGCGGGTCGGTGATCCAGATGTCACAGGTTTCGCGGAGGTCGCAGGCATCGGAAAGCGCAGTTTGTCCTGAATATGAAAATTTACTTACATTTGAAAGACTGCTAATAACTTGCAGATTGAATCCACGACAACAAAAGTTGTATAGCGTGTTTAGTGCTTGATTATAAAAAACCTGCTTGCCTTCATTTCTTGTTTGATCCCAAGAACATAGTTTTGAATTCCAATTTGCAAGTTTTCCTATGGTGAGCAGCAAAAATGTGGAATCCAACTTGCGCATGTCATCCACTCTGCGACTATTCCAAATCAACCCCAGCACCAACAACTGCCTCGGCGTAAACAAATGATGCCAGTGCGTCCAGCCGCGTGTGCGAATCGGCTCTTCGGTTTTGTCACCGCCTTCGGGAATCGGCTTCGATGGAATAAAGCCTTCGCGTTGCCAGTCTGCAAAGCGTTCCTGCAACAGTGTCAGCACCTTGGTTTCACGCGCCAGATCGTCCGCATCCGGCGCGGCATAGCGACGCTCACCCTTCGCATTGATCCAGCGAATGCAGTACAGCCGTTCCTGAAACACATCGCCGGGGCGCGGCACCACGTCATCATTGCTCCAGCGGCGTAGCCCTTCGGTTCCACGCAGGGCTTCCACCGACCAGGTGCGGGTTGCATCAAAGGGATCGACGACGCGGCTATTCACCACCGTGGCTCCCTTCTTGTCCTTGTAGTCTTTCAGTGCGCTTTCGGAAACCGCCAGCACCGTCGGCTGCAAGCGATCTGAACCTGACACTTGCTGCCAAGTGACCACGATGCGGTATTTCTCCGAGATCACCCAACTGGGGGCGAGCGGAATGAAATAGTCGCAGCCCTCCGGTTTGACTTCCACACAGTAGAGAAACGCCTCGGCGCGTTCGCCGCGCTCGTTGTGTTCAATCCCCCACAGGGTTATTTGTTTATCAGCAGCAGCAAAGACTGCTTCCTGCACCTTGCGCACTTCTTCCTGCACGTCCTTGCCACCGCCGAGCAGATTCAAGCTGGCCCAAGTCAACAAACCCGCCACCGGATTGAGATCAGAACCAAAGGCTTCGCAACCGATCCGGGCGGCTTCAAACGGAATGGAACCCCCGCCACAAAAACTATCGCCGACGCGGGGCGTGTGGCCGAAACAACGCTGGCCGAGTTGTTCAACGAGTTCAGGCAGATGGTGGGCGGTAGTGCCAAGGTGAGCGTTGATTTCCGCCCAAGCCGTTTTAGACGGGCCGTCGATATTTTCGGGACGTTCGCAATCGGTCAAGCGCACCGCATAGGGCAAGGCATCGAAAGCGGCACGGGTGGTTTTGCGCTGGGCGGCAGGTTTGCAGCGTTGCCATGCGCCGTCGTCATCCATGGTGAGTATTTTGAGGAAAATCTCGCGATCCCTTTTGGCATCGCTGGAGGCGGGCATCAACAGGCCAAGAATGGCCGCCCGTACCAAAATCAGCGGCTTGCGCCCCCACCATTTGCCCAACCCGGTGAGCGTTTGACTGGCCCCCGCCTTGCGCTCTTTGTAAGACTCTGCCGAGAGGCGGGCAATCGGGAACTGGGTTTCAATGAAGGTGATCATGGGCAGGCTCTAGGGGGTTGGTAGCGGCGCGAGATGAAGCCAGTTCAGGCCGAGAGACTTCTTTATACAACATCATGATTTTATTCAAATTAATTGAGTGCGCGGCAAAGCGCACCTCAAAGCGTCAGGGAAAGCTGCGAATGCCCCAACAACTCGCGGCGGGCCTTGGGCGAAGCCCCTTCTCCTTTGATGAAGGGATTGTCGGCAATCGCGGCACGCAGCGCCTTGCGCCAGCCGATCCCGCTTTGCCTCGCTTGGCCGGTGGTGGCGACGGTCATGGTGTACAACCACCAACGTTCTTCAGGGGCGAGGGCTTCCCAGTTGTGCAGGGCGTTGGGGATGTTGTCGGGTGGCGCGTCTTCAACCGCCCAGCAGAGAATGCAGAGTTCTTTTCCCAGCGACGGATGCACTGGCACCGGTTTGACGGGGTTTTTGATAAATTTGGTGGTGGCCAGACCGTTAGCGCGTAGGCGGCGATTGGCTTCTTCCCAAAACGCCGGGGCGAGTGCCAGCCAGCGGTCGCGGTCGATCATCACGCGCAACGAGGGATCAACTGGCGATGGCGGTGCTATCGTGCGCATACCGAATTGATCGAGGGCTGTTCCCCGGTACTCAGTGATGCAGATGAGTTCACCGCTGGCGCGGCCTTTGGGAATATCAATAAGAAAGCCGTGGCGGGCTTCGTCTGGCATAAAGCCAAGGCCAATCACCTTGCGGACGGATAATGCGCGGGTGCGGGCCATGATTACTGCGAGACGCTGCTTGCGTTAAACGGTTGCTTGGTAGTCTTGAGCCAATCGAGTAGCGCTTGTCCAGTCGGAAAGGCCAAGGAACCCACGCTCATACGCAAACTGCCGTTGCCGACGATTGTTTGCAGTTGTTCGGCCACAGTTTTGACGGCAGCGGCGGCGTAGCCCCCTTCTAAAGCACCGGAATAGTCCAGGCTTTGATAACCGTCCGCACTCTCCGCAGTAAGGCTGATTTCGTGGGCAGTCACGCCGGTGGCCTGTGCCAATTGCTGAAGAAAATTCCACACGGCACCGGCATCATCAAACTTGCTCTGTTGGTTCCAGCGGGCAGCTTGGGTGGGTTCAATCGCCGGACGCAGCACGGCATCTTGCTGCGGAATCGTGATGCGGATGATTTCTGAGTGTAGGTTATAGGCGGTCGCCACGGCCTGTGCGCAAACGATGCGGCTATGGGCGGGTACACGGAACGGGCCGTCGTAGGTCGCCGCCCCAGTGCCAGTGGGGGCTGAGCCGTCGGTGGTGTAGTGCATACTGATACCGCCCGCTTTGGGCAAGGCGAGTAATTCGACTTCGTAATGATCGCCTCGGTGGTGCAACTGGTATTTGAGCCGCAGCTTGGCCGTCCATTCCTTAACCTGGCTAATTTGCTCTGGATGGTTGGGGTCGTGGGCGAGAAAACGGTAGCGCAAGCCAGTGGCTTCAAAACGGGTAGGCGTGGGCACCGGGCTAGAGGCGGGCGTGGGATTAGCATCACCGGTTTCAAACACCACAGACGGGGCGTGCAGGGGTTCAATTTTCAGATAGCTATGGCCCTCACCGTCTTCTTGCACTGAGAGTTCGCGTACCGACACCTCAGGCGCTGGCGGGGGAAACGGGCCACGGCGAATGTGGTTGCCTTCTTCGCGCCATAGGCCACGGCGCAGGCAGTCGGCCTTCAGGTCATCCAGCGCAGAAAGTTTGTGTAGTGGCCACAGGGTATTGACCGCTGCGGCCCGTTTGAAATCTGACCACAGCACCACTGCGCTGTTGGTTGAGCCAAACAGACGCGCCTCGGCACGGGCGCGAAAACTGTCGCTGTCGATTTGGGTGGTGAATTTCTGCACTTCTTCAAGTGTCTTGCGCAAGGTGGCCTCGCCATTTTGGTTGCCCGCAAAGGCGAGAACAGTGCCGGTGGCGCGTAATGTGGAGTCGATAGAAGGATAGAGCAGTTGGTCAAAGGCTTCCTTTAGGGCTGCGGTAAAGTGCAGGCCCACACGGTCGCGCAGCCCATCCAGCGCTCGCCACTGCGGATCGTCGTCGGGGGTCTTTTCTGATTTAAGTTCATCGCCAATGCTTTGCAAGGCGCGGGCTTGGCGGGCCGCATCCAGCACATTTTGAAAAGTGTCTCGCGAGCCGGTGAGAAAGAGGACGCGGTTTTTGTATTGCTGCTGTGCCCACCAAGCCTGCCAGTCATCGGAGATCGGTAATTGGTTGGCCTGACCGCCAGGACGCACGATGATCAGGGTGGTTTTTTCTTGCTCAATGACCACGGCATCCAGTGCTGGCAAGACTTTAACAATTTGATAACAGTCACGTAGCGAAGCCAAAAAATAGGATTCCAGGTGCTCGCGTAGCATCCGATCCACGGTTTCAGCATGGAGTGAGAGTGCCGTCGAACGCAATTTGGCGGCAAGATTTTGCTGATTTTACGCCGTGTGCAACTTTCAGTAACCATATGTTATTATAGGTTTTTTAATCAAGACAGAAGGAGCAGGCCATGTCTGCAGAAGACTTCATTATTAAGGTTTTTTGCTTAGTTGATTACATCCTTAAAA
>Ga0209575_10000073_pt1 | contig 119364 bp, 97 predicted proteins | sample Medcelwee11metaG_FD_187172 | JGI IMG/M metagenome (GOLD analysis project Ga0209575, IMG submission 187172) | Freshwater pond sediment microbial communities from the University of Edinburgh, under environmental carbon perturbations - Medium... | ecosystem: Environmental > Aquatic > Freshwater >... | reverse complement strand
TTTAACTAACAACATTTTCTTAAAAGAAGAAAAATTGCCAGCTTGAATTTTGTAGAAATACACACCGCTTGTAAGATTAGAAGCATTAAATTCTACATTATAGTTGCCAGCTTGTTTTTCTTGGTTCACTAAAACAGCAACTTCTTTACCTAAAATATCGTAGACGCTAAGTTTAACCATTCCACTATTAGGTATTGCATAACTAATAGTGGTAGAAGGATTAAAAGGATTAGGATAATTTTGCTCTAAAGCGTATTCTTTTGGTAATTGATTATCTTTAATATCAGTTGTACCAAAACCACCAACTTGTGCTGTTTGAGAGTAATAAGAAGAATTACCATCAGTATCAATTTGTTTTAATCTATATTCAGCAGCATCTTGTAAAGGGGTTTGGTCAATAAATTCATAACTTTTTGGTGAATTGCTGTTTCCACATCCTTCAACAAAGCCGAGTGTTTCCCAAACTGGAGTCGTTGCAAGCAACGATTCTACTGTTGTTCTTTCAATTTCAAACCCATAATTATTTACTTCTGTTGCTGTTTCCCAGTTTAATACTACTTTATTTTCTAAACTTGTAGCTGTAAATGAGGTTAGTTCTACTGGTAAAGGCTCTGAACTACTAAATGTCATTGTATAGCCTAATGGCCCAACATTATTTTCATCCTTAAGTTCTATAAGGATATAAATTAAGTTTCCGCCATCCTGTCCATCGCCAGTCGTCCATGTAAAGGAAGTGGGAGAATCAGAACTAATCGATGCACTTGTTCTTGGTGTTGCACAAGGATCTGAATTTCCTACTGTTGGATATCTATCCTCAACGATATAATATCTGCCAACAATAAAACCACCTCCGTAACTATCAGATAAATTGATTGTCATATTTCCTGAAGTATTTGTAATTGGAATAACCCACCAATCGGTGTCACCTGAATTTCCATCTACAGTTCCTATGTAAGGGTCAGCAACACCTTGGTCTAAATAGTTCCCCGAAGCCACTGCTTGACCACAATTATTATTTGGTTCTGTTTCTGTAACTTGTGCAAAAATATTTGTTGTAAAAAGGAATGTTATTAAAAATAGTTCTAACGTTTGTTTGTAAATGCGTTTCATTGTTTATCCTTCTATTATTATTATAAAAAAGTGTTGTTGTTGTAAATTATAGGAGTAAAGGTATTATTTAATATTGATTCTTAATATCATTTTTTAGGCAAATGATATAAAATTTTCGACAAAATGGAATAAATAGGCTAAAAATGATGTTTTAGTAATAAACAAAAGCCCAACTTTTTAGAAACCAAAAGTGAAAATTTGATAATTTATACAAAAAGTTGGGCTTTTTAGTCTTTTTGATACTTGAAATTAGAAAATATTATTAACGTTATTTTCAATTTCGTCAACAATTTCCTTTAAAAGTTGTGGTGAGTTAAACCTAATTCCACCAAAAATATGGTAATAGAATTCATTATTTATACTCCTTGCGGTTGTAAACTGCTGATTATTCTCCGAAAATGAATAAGTGGAATAAATTCCGGCATAAAAAGAGTTCCCATTATATCCAAAACCAAGTTTTGCTTCACTTCCAAAAAGAAAATTATTTTGATTTGAGTGATTATCTTTACCATTTACACGCGTTATTAAATTAGTATTTAAATATCCAATTTTTAGCCATAAGCCTAAAGTAGTAGAAAACTCTTTATCAATAACAAAAGTGTAAATATAACCCGGACTAAAAATTAGTTCAGTATTGTATGATTTTTGTTTGTTTTCGCTGTTTGATATATCATCAAATACATAATAGTTAATTATCAAATTTGGCATAAAACTACCGGTGCTTTTTAATTGGCGCTCCGTTTGCGAAATAAAACTTTTGATGGAAAAATTATTGTTTGTATTATAGCCAAATTTTCCAAAGAATCCGTAATAAGCTAAATAGGGTAATTTTATAAAACTGTTTTCATTTTGTAATTCAATCGGCTCAAATTGGTTTTCGAAATAAAAACCTTTTACTTTTTTATAAGCAACTTCAAAATTCCATTTATTTAGAGCAATTGTGGTTCCAATTTCGAAAGATGAGGTTTCGCCTTTTAAAATGTCATCATTATTTCCTGGAAGAAAATTTGGAGCGAATTCAATTCCGAAAGAAATAATTCTATAATTGAATTGAAATCTTAAATTGGTTTTTAGATTAGATGAAAATTCAATAATGTTACCGGAATTCAAAACTTCAAAAGATTCAATATTATTATTAAACGATATTTCCAATGCCAATTTGTCGTCAATTTTCTCAATCCATTCTGCTTGTAAATTATTGTTCAAATCATTTGAGGTTTGCGGAATAATTATGTTATTACAACAAAATAAACAGAAAATTAAAAACAAATGGGGAAGTTTTATATACATGATTTTAAGAATTGTTTTAGGAATTAATAAATTTGTTTGAAGCTATATTAGCAAAAAATACTCAATCATCATATCAATTATTAGGCAAAAAATGTAATAAATTGAACATTTTTTATAAAAATGGAAAAACACAACAAGAAGTTAATTAAAATTGGTCAATTTTCATTTTTATGAAGTTCAACAAATTCTATTGGAGTGCTATTGAATTCTTTTTTAAAGCACTGAGTGAAGTAACTCGGACTTTGAAATCCGACCATAAATGCAATTTCGGCTACGTTTCCAGCGTTTTTTCTTAATAACTCGCTTGCTCTTTTTAGTCTATAAGATAATATAAATTGGACACCAGTTTGGTTTGTAATTGCTTTTATTTTCCTATAAACTTGAGAATAACTAAGGTGCATAAATTTAGCAATGTCGTCAACCGTCAACTTTTCATTTGCAATATTTTTTTGAATAAAATTGTTTATTTTGGAAATAAAAACTTCATTTTGTGATTTTACCAGGTCATTACTTATCTCAAAACTATCATTAGCAAATTTTTGTTTTAATTTTTCTCGACTATTAATAAGATTTTTAATGCGTATTTTTAGCTCTTGTGAATTAAATGGTTTTAAGAGATAATCATCAGCGCCAATTTCAAGTCCATTTAATTTACTTTCGTCATCAACTTTAGCAGTTAAAAGTATAACAGGAATGTGCGAAGTCAATTCATCCGATTTTAGATTTGCAACAAGCTCAAAACCAGAAATTTTTGGCATCATTACATCACTGATAATTAAATCAGGAACAAATTCCTTTGCTTTATCAAAACCTTCAATTCCATTTTCAGCTTTAATTACCTTAAAATCAGTTTCAATAATTTCAGAAATATAATTTCGCATTTCAGCAACATCTTCAATTACTAAAACTATTTTATCATCAAAATTAGTGTTGTTTAATCCATTACTTATTGATGTGTTTTCATTCAATTCTCCAATTTCTTGATGATTAAACACAATTTTATATTCTTCACCAAATGTTTCATCAACTATTAAGGGAATAACTAAAGTAAAAAGCGTTTTTTGATTTGGAATACTTTCAACATCAATCTTTCCATTTAATAACTCAACTAATTCTTTGGTAAGAGAAAGACCAATTCCAAAACCATCTTGACTGAATTCTTTTATAGTATCACCTCTAAAAAATGGATTAAAGATATTTTTCAAATCTTCATGCTTAATTCCAATTCCATTATCTTCAATTGCAATAATAATTTTGTCCGAGTGAGTTGGTTCATAAATCAAATTAAGCTTAATTTTTCCGTTTTCTGGTGTAAATTTTATTGAATTAGTAATTAAATTAGAGATAATTTTATGGAAAATATCGCTATCAAAATGAGCAGAAATTTCTTCTTTTGTTGAAATAAATTCAAGCGAAATTCCTTTTTGAGTGGCAAGAGAAATTACTGAATTTAAGTAATCAAGCATAAATTTAACTAATTCGTTTCGAGTATTTCTAATTGGAAATTTTTCTTTTTCCAGTTTTGCTAACTCAAGAAGTTGATTTACAAGGTGTAATAATTGATTTGAATTATTTTTAATCAATTCGAGAGTTTTTCTAATCTTTTTATCTTTAATACTTAATAAAAGTTCTTCAATTGGACCAATAATTAAAGTAAGTGGTGTTCTAAATTCGTGTGAAATGTTTGTTAAAAACCGAGATTTTAAGTTATTTATTTCTTGATATTTTTGTCGCTCAATTTCATTTATTTCAATTTTCTTTTTTAGATTTAGTTTATTTCTTTGAAATTTGTCAATAATATAAATAACGTAGATAAAAATTAAAGCATAAATTACATAAGCCCACCAAGTAAGCCAAAATGGAGGATTGATAATTATTCTAATTGACGAGCCACTCTCATTCCAAATTTGGTCATTGTTGCTTCCAATTGCTCTAAAAATGTATTCGCCAGGTGGAATATTTGTATAAAATGCTTCTCGCGATTTTCCATTAAACGTCCAATGGTCATCAAAATTTTCAAGTTTGTATTTGTACAGATTATTTTTTGATTCTGTAAAATCCATTGACGTAAATTCTAAAGAAAAACTATTTTGATTATACGAAAGTTCGATTTTATCTAAAAAACCAATCATTTTTGTTAACGGTGAGTTTTCAGTTGATGGTGTAACATCTTTGTTAAATAATTTAAAACCTGTTAAAAATATTTTAGGAATTGATTTATTTACAGAAAGTTTATCGGGATAAAAAGCTGTTATTCCTTTAATTCCACCAAAATAGAGTTTTCCATCATTTGTTTTGTAGTAAGCTTGGCTGTTAAATTCGTTATCTTGCAAACCATCGTAAATATTATAATTTCTGAAAGTTTTTGTTAGTGGATTAAAGCATGAAAGTCCATTATTTGTACTAAGCCATAAATTATTGTTTTTATCGGTTAGAATACCATAAACAACATCATTTGGTAGACCATCATTAGACGTAAAAATTTCGACTTTTTTGCTTTGTAAATCAATTTTATTTAATCCGCCTCCATCTGTTCCAACCCACATTACGCTATTTGGTTTGTATGGATCAGCGCAAATGGATTTTATTCTTTCATTGCTTAACCCGTTAATAGTTCTATAAAAGTTATCCCAATTTTTTGTTAGTTTATTAAAATTTAAAAGACCATTTGAAGTACCAATCCAGAAGTTAATATTATCATCATTCAAAATACTTATAACTTTTACTTCTTCATCAAATGGAAATGGAAAAGAAGTAAATTTCTGTTTTTTTATTTCAAACGAAACAATTGAGGAAGTACTTGCAATCCATACAAATTGTTCATCAACAGCAATAATTCTCTGAAATTCTTTATTTGCAGTTCTATATTCATTGCAATTAAATATGTCAATTCTATTTTGGGAGATATTTATTTTTTCCAATTGATAGTTTTTTAAGCTCCAAAAAGTGTTATCAGGCATTGGAAAAAAATCGTAGAAATATTTTGAAATTTTAGATGAAAAATTTATTTCTTTAGCTTCTCCATTTTGTTCATTTAATTTATGAAGAATTGAATTCATGTTTGTAAACCAAATTGATTTTACAAAATCCTCCTTTATTAATAAAATACTTGAAGATAGTTTATTATTAGCCGAAGCAGGATAATACTCAAATTTATTGGAAATTAAGTTAGTTTTGTTTATTCCAAAACCAGAAGTGCCAAGCCACAAATTTTGTGATTTATCAATAAAAGATGTAAGAATATTGTTATCAGAAAGCGAATATCTATTATATATGCTACTTACAATGTTAATAAAAGATTCATTTTTTATATTAAAAAGCACAAGTCCGTGAGCAGTAGAGATTATTAATAAAGAATCCTCAACATTTTTAATATCTTTTACAGAAAAAAGCCACTTTTCTGCATTACTATTTAAATCAAAAAGATTATAAGTTTTAGCCATCTTTTGAGGATTTTGAAGATTAATTTTCGAAATTTTTCCACGATCACCAATCCACAAAGAATTTTTTGTTGCTAAAATTGTCTCGGTTTTTATTCCGGAAATTTTCATTAGGCTTACAACATTTGATGTTTTATCATAATTTGCTTTAAAAACGCCATCTTTTGTCCCTAACCAAAAATTATTATGTTTATCAAAAGTAAAATCGTTTATATAAAAATCTTTACTATTTTCTATTATTACTTCCTCAGCAAAAAGATTTTTAATTGGTATAATTTCATTTTTTTTATCTTTTAAGGATATTTTATATAATTTACTTTGTCTTGTTTCAATCCAAATGGAATTTTTTGACTTTTCTACAATTCTGTAAATGTTTGAAACAGATTTTTCATCATCGTTTTCTAATACTACTTTATTAAAAGTTTCCTTCTCCTGATTATATATATTTAAGCCCGCTTGCGTTCCAACCCATAAATTTCCGTAACTATCAAATAAAAGACATGTTATATGGTTATCGGAAATTGTAGTTGAGTCATTAATATTGTTTCTGAAAACTTTAAAACTATAACCATCATATCTATTAAGTCCATCTTTTGTTCCAAACCACAAAAAACCAATGGAATCTTGAGTAATTGAAGTAATCATATTTTGCGAAAGCCCATCCTTTACATCAATATGCTGAAAACGTAAGTTAACATTTTGAGCATTAGTGTTAGATAAAAAAACCGCAAAAAATAATACAATAAGTAATTTGATATTTAGAAAAAATTTATTCATTTAAAGTTATTATAAAATTCATTTTAATTAAGGCTGCTTTTTTAAGAAAAAGTAATAATCAATTTATATTTTAGATAAAAATAATTTTAGTCTTTTTATATGTATTTATTTTAGTGTTGTTAAATTAAGAAAAAAAGAAGAAAATATACTGTTTTATATTAAAATTTATAATGGTTTAACTAAACAACAAAGTACGTTTGTGTTAAATTTTAGAAGTAAAAGGTGTTTAAAAAATTTCATTCAATTTTAATTCAGATTAAAAAATTAGCTTTGGCATCAATTATCAATATAGCTAACAAAATTAGAATTTTTGAATATTTTTTAACATGGTTTTAAATATGAAAAACATTTTATCTTTGTTTCAATAAAAATATTTTGCATTTTTAAAGCATAGACAATAAATTTTAGGAGATATAATCTATGAGCGTATCAAAAGAAGAAGCCTTAAAATACCATAGTGAAGGTAGAAAGGGAAAAATTGAAGTAATTGCTACAAAACCATGTTTTACAGCACGTGAACTCTCACTTGCTTACACACCAGGAGTTGCCGAACCTTGTCTTGAAATTGAAAAAGATGAATCATTGGTATACGAATATACTGCAAAAGGCAACCTTGTTGCAGTTGTTTCTAATGGCACAGCAGTTTTAGGTTTGGGCAACATCGGCGCAGCTGCCGGCAAACCTGTTATGGAAGGAAAAGGAGTACTATTTAAAAGATTTGCTGATATTGACGTATTTGATATTGAATTAAATACCGAAGATCCAAAAGAAGTTATTCGAGCAGTTCAACTATTGGAACCTACATTTGGTGGAATTAATCTAGAAGATATAAAAGCACCAGAATGTTTTGAAATTGAAGAAGAGTTGAAAAAAACTATGAACATTCCAGTTTTCCATGATGACCAACACGGAACGGCAATTATTTCGTGCGCAGCTTTAATTAATGCTGCAGAAATTGCTGGGAAAAAACTTGAAGACATGAAATTAGTTGTTGTTGGAGCTGGTGCGGCAGGAATTGCATGTAGCAATCTATACATTACTGCTGGCGTTAAACGCGAAAATATTGCAATGTTTGATACTCAAGGACATATTCACAAAGGTAGAACTGACTTAAACAAATACAAAGAAGCTTTTGCGCAAGACACTGAATTTACTTCAATTGAAGAAGCTTTGAATGGTGCCGATGCTTTTCTTGGACTTTCAAAAGGTGGATTGCTAAAAAAACACATGGTTGCTGGAATGGCAAGCACTCCAATTATTATGGCAATGGCAAATCCAAATCCAGAAATTACATACACTGATGCTTTAGAAGCAAGAAGCGATGTAATTATGGCAACTGGAAGAAGCGATTATCCAAACCAAGTTAATAACGTTCTTGGATTTCCATTTATTTTTAGAGGTGCTTTGGATGTAAAAGCAACTGCAATTACCGAAGAAATGAAAATGGCTGCAGTAAAAGCACTTGCCGATTTAGCAAAAGAAGAAGTTCCAGAATTAGTAAAAAGAGCTTATAAAGGCGAAAATTTTTCTTTTGGAAGAGAATATATTATTCCAAAACCTTTTGACCCTCGCGTTCTTTGGAAAGTTGCTCCAGCTATTGCAAAAGCAGCAATTGATGGTGGTGTTGCTCGCAAAATAATAACCGATTGGCACGCATACGAAGAGGAATTGAAAGAAAGATTAGGATTTTCACAAGAAATAATTAGACTTATGTCTCACAAAGCTAAAGAAAATCCAAAAAGAATAGTTTATCCAGAAGGTGAAAACGACAGCATTATTAGAGCAGCTTATGCAGTTGCAACTGAAGGAATCGGATTTCCAGTACTTCTTGGAAGAAAAGAATTTATCGAAAAAAGAATTTCTGAATTAGGATTTGAGGTTGATAAATTTGAAATTCACGATTTAAGAACTTCCGAAAAAGCAATAAAATATGCAGATAAATTTCACGAAAAAAGACAACGAAAAGGTGTTACAACCGAAATTGCACAAAAGCTGATGCACCGTCGCCCAAATTATTTTGGCTCAATGATGGTAGAAACTGGCGAAGCAGATGCTTTAATTAGTGGCGTTAGTGCGTTTTATCCAGAAACAATTAAACCTGCTTTAGAGTGTATTGGAGTTAAAGAAGGAGTTCATAAAGTATCGGGAATGCATGTTGTAATTCTTAAAGGAAAAGTCTTTTTCTTGGCTGATACATCTGTAAATATTAATCCAACTGCCGAAGAAATAGCCGAAATAGCTATTCTTGCTGCAGATACTGTAAAAGAATTTGACATTTTGCCATCAGTTGCAATGCTTTCATTTAGTGATTTTGGAAGTGTTAAGGATGAAGAATCGATTAAAATGCGAAAAGCAACAATGCTTGTAAACAAATTGCGTCCAGATATTCACTGCGATGGTGAAATGCAAGCAGATACTGCAGTTGATTTTGAAACTTTATCACAAGAATATCCTTTCACCACACTTCAAAGTCGTGCAAATGTGCTAATTTTCCCAAATCTTGCTTCAGGAAATATTATGTACAAATTGTTGGATAAATTGGCTTCTGCTGCTGTTATTGGACCAATTATGCTTGGAATGAACAAATCCGTTCATTTACTTCAACGTAATGCAAGCGTTGATGATATTATAAATATGTCGTCAATTGCTGTTGTTGATGCCGCACATTAAATTCTCAAAATTCTGTAGAGACGTAGCTTGCTACGTCTCTACGTCTCTTCATTTCCACAATTAAATATTAAAATTAGAATACGAATTGTAAACCAATGCCAAAGTTTATGGAATCAATTTGTTTAAATTCTGAGTGGGTAGCAATTAAATTTGAGTAATCTCCCAATTCTTCATAAGTCAAATCAAAATGGCGTTTTTGAAAAGCAATTTCTAATAAAATATTTATGTTTTTTATTTTAGTAGGACTAATTTTAACACCTCCAACAAGAGAAAGAGCTACATCATTGTTAGTATCAAAATTGTAAAAACCACCACTCCAAATTCCACCACCATTGGGCAATAAAAGTCTATTTTCATAGAATTTTGTTCCTCTAATTTCAATAAAGGGATAATATATACTCTTAAAAGTAAAAGGATAATATTTAACACTTCCGCCCAAAACCGATGCCGAAAGAATAGCATTAGCATAATATGAGTTTGGAGAATTATTATAGTTTGAAAGAATACTATTATTAAGATGAGAATAGTTTAATCCAGCAATTACACCTAATTCGAAATGCTTATCTAATAATAAATTACCCTCAAGTAAAAATGAGTTGTAGGTAGTGTATTTGTCCGAAAATGTAGTATTATATTTAATACCTATTCCATAATTTTGAGCAAGAATATTTGAAGTAAAAAAGATGAGAAAAAGTAGATTTGACTTAATCATCGTTCCAATAATTTTAGAAATTAAGGGAAAAGTACAAAAGTGTCTTTGATTATACATATTGCCTCTAACATAATTAAACAAATATAACACAATTAAAAATAGCACTTAATTTATAATAATTACAAATATTTTATGGTGTTAAATTTATATCTTTACAAAAACAAAAAGAAAATTTATGAAAACAAAATCTGGATATGTTGCAATAATTGGAAAGCCAAATGTTGGAAAATCGACCTTGATGAACAGCATTCTTGGTGAAAAAATTTCAATAGTTACAAATAAACCACAAACTACACGAAAACGAGTACTTGGAATTTTATCTGACGAAAATTACCAAATAATATTTCTTGACACACCTGGAATTTTAGACCCAAATTATTTGCTTCAGAAAAAATTTATGGAATTTGTGCAAAATTCGGTAAATGATGCAGATATTTTAGTGGTTCTTATTGACGTAATTAATGATAAAGAAGGTAAAAATACTTTAGAAGATAAAATAGTTAAGCAAATTTTAGATAAACAAAAGAAACCCAAAATTTTGGTTCTGAACAAAATTGATAAATCAAACGAAGATGTTGTAAACAAATTAGCCGAAAAATTTGAAAAATTGAACATTTTTACAAAAATTATTCCAATATCGGCTTTGCTTAAATTTAGTATTTCCAATGTTGTTGATGCAATTGTCGAAAATCTTCCAATTGGACCAAAATACTTTCCTGATGACCAATTAACTGACGAACACGAAAGATTTTTTGTTTCCGAAATTATCCGTGAAAAAATATTTGAAATTTACAAAGAAGAAATTCCTTTTAGTACAGAAGTTTTGATTGAAGAATTTAGCGAAAATGAAGGACGAAAAGACTTTATTTTAGCAAGCATTGTTGTTGAACGCGAAACTCAAAAGCCAATTATTATAGGGAAAAAAGGCGAAACAATAAAAAAAGTTGGCAAATACGCACGCGAAGCAATTGAAGAATTACTCGGCAGACCAGTTTTTTTGGAATTGCGAGTTAAAGTCCGCCCAAAATGGAGAAGCGACGAGCGGTTATTAAATTCATTTGGTTACAATAGCAATGAATGATTCATTTTTTGAAAAATATAAAGGCGAAATTAATCTACTTATAGTTACTGTTTTGTGGAGTGCTACTTTTGTAATTGTAAAAGGTGCGCTTGTAGATATTTCATCAATGTTATTTATCGGTTTGCGGTTTCTAATTGCTGGAATTATTCTTCTTCCAATAGTTCTTAGGCGTAATTTAGATTGGAAAAATGCCAAACTAATTCCACCAATTATTTTAGGAATTCTTCTTTTTGCTGGTTTTGCATTGCAAACTGTTGGATTAAAATCTACTTCGGCAACAAAATCAGCATTTTTAACTGGCACAACTGTCGCAATTATTCCGTTTCTTCAGCTAATTCTTGAAAAAAAGAAGCCCAAAACGGGAGCGATTATCGGAGTTATTGTTGTTTTAATTGGAATTTTATTCCTTTCTGGCGGAAATTCAATAGTTACATTGCTAACCGATATTGTTACAAATTTTAATTTTGGCGATTTCTTAACGCTAATTTGTGCTTTCTTTTTTGCAATGTATGTTGTTTATCTCGATATGCTTTCGGCTAAATATATTTTTTGGATGCTTTTAATTATACAAATTGGCGTAACTGCATTTTTATCCTTTTCGGCAGCAATTATTTTTGACTTTATAAATTACGAACAATTACGCATTCAATTAACTTCCCAACTTGGTTTTGGAATTATTTACACATCAATTTTTGCAACTCTTTTTACAACAACTTTGCAGACAAAATATCAAAAATTAGTTTCGCCAACAAAAGCTGGAATTGTGTACTCGTTTGAACCAATTTTTGCTTCAATTATTGCATTTATCTTTTTAAGCGAGCGAATAACTGCTTTTGGATTGTTTGGGGCATTTCTAATTTTTGTTGGACTAATAATTTCAGAAACATATGACGAAATTGTTAAATTTTTGCGAAAATCAATTTAATATTTCTATTCATTATGCTATTTTTAATATTAATAACTAACTTTAGCCACTAAATTATCAATTATTATAAAATATGTCCGAAAATTTTGCTCGTGCCGAAATAACAGTAACTGGATTGGTTCAAGGAGTTGGGTTTAGGTATTTTGTTTATTCAAAAGCTCAAAATCTTGGATTAACTGGATTTACCAAAAATTTGTTTTCGGGCGGAGTTTTTACAATTGCCGAAGGTGAAAAGTACTTAATTGAAGAATTAATTGATTATATAAAAATTGGACCAAGTCGCTCTTATGTTAAAGCACACTCAGTTTATTGGTCAGAATATAAAAATGAATTTACAACTTTTGAGATAAAACATTGAAAAATGATTACAGAATAGGTTTTGGTTACGATGTTCACCAATTTGCCGATGACAGAAAATTTATGCTTGGTGGAATTGAAATTCCATTTGAACGTGGATTAAAAGGTCATTCAGATGCCGATGCTTTGCTACATTCAATTTGTGATGCAATGCTTGGCGCACTTGCACTTGGCGATATTGGAAAGCACTTTCCAGACACCGACCCAAAATACAAAGGCATTGCAAGTAGCATTCTTTTATCCGAAGTAAATAAACTTGTGGAAAGTGAAGGTTACAAACTCGGAAATCTTGATTCCACAATTGTTTTACAACGTCCTAAATTAGCTCCACATATTGAAAGTATTCGCAAAATGATTGCATCAATTCTCTATTGCAATATTGAGCAAATTTCGGTTAAAGCAACAACTTCCGAGTGGATGGGTTTTGTTGGTGAAGAAAAGGGAATTAAGGTTATTTCAACAGTAATTATGGTAAAAAAATAAATGTTAGAAAGCACACTACTTTATATGAGTAATTTAGATCCAATTCTAATTTATTTAATTTTGTTCCTTTTCGCGTTTACCGAAAATATTTTTCCACCATCTCCAAGTGATGTTGTGGTTGTGGTTGGTGCTTCGTTAATTGCTTCAACTTCTATGGGATTTATTCCAGTTTTGCTAATTACAAGTTTTGGAAGTTCGCTTGGATTTATGCTAATGTATTTAATGGGAAAATTGTTTGGCGAAAATATAATTCGCTCAGGAAAAATCTCATTTATCACTCAAGAAGGATTAAGCAACACGGATATTTGGTTTAATAAATGGGGTTACACACTAATAATTGCAAACAGATTTATGCCAGGCACTCGTTCAATAATTAGCTTTTTTGCTGGTGTTTACGAGCTTGAAGTGCTTAAAACATTCATTTATGCAACAATTTCGGCTTTTGTGTGGAATGTTTTAATAATAACTTTAGGAATGTTTCTTGGCAACAATGTTGAAACAATTGACTATTATCTTTCTACTTATTCAATTATTGGCGGAATAATTGCAGCTGTTGTTATAATCTATTTTGCAGTTAAATATTTTGTAAAAAGGAAACGTTGATGAAATTTTTTAATAAGTATAAAACTTATAAAACTGCCGAAGAAAAAAAGGAAAATCGCAAAAATCTATTACTTGGTTTACTTAGTGGAATAATGATTGGCATTTCTTATCCACCAATTCCACTTCCTTATTTAGTTTTTGTAGCATTTGTACCATATTTTGTGGTTATTCAAAAGAGAAATGGATTAGCCGAAATAAACAGATTTACTTATTTCACAGCATTTATTTTCAATTTTATAACACTTTATTGGGTTGGAGGTTGGCTTCCAAATACAGATCCATTTTTGATGATTGCTGGAACAACATTGCTGTTTTTTAATCCACTTGTTTTCTTAATTCCTTCAACGCTTTATTTTGTTACAAAAAAGTATGTTAACAAATATTTGGCATTGTATCTTTTGCCGTTCTTTTGGGTTACTTTTGAGTTTGCATATAGTTTAACCGATTTCAAATTTCCTTGGCTAACTCTTGGAAATACACTTTCATATTTTACAAATTATGTTCAAATTGCGGATATAATAGGCGTTTACGGACTTTCAATCCTCGTTATTTTTGCAAATATTTTTGTTTACAAATTTAAAAATGATTTCACAGTTTTTGGAATTATAAACAAAAAAGCTCTCGCAAGTTTTGTCGCTATTATTTTAATTCCAATAATTTATGGAAATTATACAATTCACAGTTTTTCTTCACAAACTGGAAGCGTGAAAGTTGGTTTAATTCAACCTAATATTGACCCAAATAAAAAATGGGAAGATGGAAATCTTAACGAGAAAATAGATACATATTTTAAATTAAGCGAAGAAACTATTAAAAAAGGTGCAAAAATTGTAATTTGGCCAGAAACCGCTTTGCCTGTTTATTTACTTGCTGGAAATTACGCAGATGAAGTGAAAAGAATTCGCCAATTTGTTGATTATTATGGAATATCAATTTTAACTGGAATGCCAGATGCCAATTTCTTTTATAACAAATCAAATGCTCCATTGGATGCCAAACCGCTAAACAACGGAAAAGTGCTTTACACTTCATACAATTCAATTTTACTTTTTAATCCAAATATCACAGAAGTGCAAAAATATGGCAAAATGAAACTTGTTCCATTTGGCGAAAAAGTCCCTTTAGTTGAATCTTTACCATTTTTGGGTGATTGGATTAAATGGAATGTTGGAATATCGAGTTGGAATACAGGCCGAGATACAACAATTTTCCAAGTAAATTCTGCTCAAAATTCAAAGAACGAAAACATTAGAATTGGAGGAATTGTTTGCATTGAATCAATTTATCCAATATTTACATCAGTTTTTGCAAAAAAAAGAGCCGAATTTATTGCGGTTGTTACAAACGATAGTTGGTACGGCGATACAAGCGGTCCTTATCAACACAAAGAAATGAGTGTAATTCGCGCAGTTGAAAACAAACGTTCGGTTGTTCGTGCTGCAAATGGAGGAATTAGCTGTTTAATAGACCCACTTGGACGAACCGTTTCCGAAACAAAAATGTACACAAAAACTGCACTTATTGTTGACGTTCCACTAAATAGTGAATTAACCTTTTATACAAAACAGCCTTGGCTTGTTCCGGTTGGGGCAACAGTTATTTCAATTATAATGTTATTATTGAGTATTTTAGGTAAAGCAAAACAAAATTTTATTTGATTTTACTTATACTATTAGATACTATTACTTTTTTATTTTAGTTAAATAATTATGACAGAATTATTATCAATAAAAGAAGCAAGTTCCTGGGCATCAAAACATTTGAATAAAGATGTTACTCCATCCAATATCTCATATTTAATACAATATGGAAGAGTTCCTAAAATTGGAGAGAATGGAAGTACTTATGTGAATAGATTTGACCTCGAAAAATACTATGCTCATAATTCTTTATCCAAAGAGGAAATTTGGAAAGGGAAACTTGGTGATGATTTAAATTGGGATTTATCATTTGCAAATTATAAAGAGTCTGAAACTACAAAGCATGTTCATCGGCTTCATCCTTATAAAGGTAAATTTATTCCACAGTTGGTCGAATATTTTTTAGATAATCATACTGACAAATTTAAAAAGGAAATCTTTTTCAAAAAGGATGATATTGTGCTTGATCCATTTTGCGGAAGTGGAACAACTCTAGTACAAGCTAATGAGTTAGGAATAAATGCTATTGGTGTTGATATATCAGCTTTTAATGCACTAATTAGTAATGTAAAAATCGGGAAGTATGATTTTAATGATATTGAAGTTACTTATCGATATATCACAAAAAAACTAAAAGAGTTTCAGAAAGAGAAAAATAATTTAGCATTTGAAAGTGAATTATTGGAAGAACTAAAAATATTTAATAATGAGAATTTTCCTTCTCCTGAATTCAAATATAAAATAAGTCAAAAAGATTTTGATGAAAAAAGGTATGGACAAGAGAAGGAAAATGAATTTCTACTCATTTATGAAAAGCTTTTAACTAAATATAAAATTGAATTAAAACAAAAAGGAAACAATACATTCCTTGATAAATGGTTTTTGCAAGTTATTAGAGATGAAGTTGATTTTGTCTTTGATCAAATAAAAAAGATTAAAAACCAACAAACAAAAAAAATATTAAGCATTGTTTTAAGTAGAACAATCCGTTCTTGTAGAGCTACAACTCATTCAGATTTAGCCACATTATTTGAACCACAAATAAAAACATACTATTGTAAAAAACACGGAAAAATATGTAAGCCACTATTTTCAATATTAAGTTGGTGGGATAGATACAGTAAAGATACGTTAAAGAGAATCAATGAATTTAATAGACTTAGAACAGAAACCAAACAAAGATGTTTACGTGGAGATAGCCGAAATATTGATATTTTCAGAGAATTGGAAAAGCAAAGTGCGGATTTAGCAAACATTGCAATAAAGAAAAAAATAGATGGAATATTTTCTAGTCCGCCTTATGTTGGATTAATCGATTACCACGAGCAACACGCATACTCGTATGATTTGTATGGATTTGAAAGGAATGATGATTCAGAAATTGGACCGTTATATAAAGGACAAGGTAAGCAAGCACAAGAATCATATATAAATGGAATTGCAGAAGTATTGTTGAATTCTAAAAAATATATGAAAAATGGTTATGACGTTTTTCTTGTTGCAAATGATAAGTATGGACTTTATCCAAAAATTGCAGAATTAGCTGGAATGAAAATAGTTAATCAATATAAACGACCAGTTCTTAACAGAGTAGAAAAAAGTAGAACAGCTTATGCAGAAATAATTTTTCATTTGAGGGAGAAATAATAATGGCATTATCAAATAATCAAAAACTAAAAATAAAAAAACTATTAACTCAAAAGATTGAGGACAAATTGGAAATGTATGGTAGGGAGACAAGCTCAATGCCTTTCCTTGCTCGTTTAATCCAGGATAATGAAAAGATTGCTGCCTATTCATTTATTCACTCAATGGCCACAACACTCGGTATGTCAATTTATGAAGATGTTTCTGTAATTATTGCATCTGAAAATTCTAATGAGTGTTTTCGAAATTATGGTGTAGGAGGAGTAATTTCAGAACATCAAAAAAGAGTTATTGATAATATAGTTTCTAAATTAAGGAATAGTGAGAGGGTTGCAAACATAGAAGAAGAGATGAATGAAGTATTGTTAGCATCATCTGAAAATGGAGAATATCAAAAATCTGGAAATATAGCTGATTTTTATATGCAGAAAGATAATGTAGAATATTATTTTGAAATAAAGACAGTAAAGCCAAATATTGATGTATTTGAAAAAAGTAAAACGAAGTTACTTGAGTGGATAGCAAGAAAGAGAAAACCAGTTAAAGTATTTCTTGCATTTCCTTATAATCCATATCATCCAGAACCATACAGTCGATTTACTGAAGTTGGAATGATGAACCATCCAAATGATTTTCTTATTGGGGAAGAATATTGGGATTTCATTGGAGGAGTGAACACTTTTAAAGACTTATTAGAAGCTTTTGATGAAGTTGGCAAAAAGTTTAAAGAAAGATTAAATGAAAAATTCAAAGAAATTGCAGCTTCAAAAATTGATTCCTACTAGTATTAATGATTATTGAAAAGAGTAAGGGTAATAGGAAATTATGATTGATTTACGAAGTGATACGGTTACAAAGCCAAGTTTAGAAATGCGAAATGCAATGGCAAACGCAGAAGTTGGCGACGATGTTTATAAAGAAGACCCAACCGCAAACAAATTGCAAGAATATTGCGCAAATCTGTTTGGAAAAGAAGCCGCACTTTTTGTTCCAAGTGGTGTTATGGGAAATCAACTTTGTCTTAATGTTTTAACACAACCTGGTGATGAAGTTATTTGCGAAAAAAGTTCGCATATTTTTCAATATGAATCTGGTTCGCCAGCAGCTTTGAGTGGATTATCGATGAATTTGTTAATTGGCGATAATGGAATTTTATCGGCTGAGCAAGTTGAACAAGCAATACGTCCAAAAACTGCATATTATATGCCTCAAACAAAAGTAATTGAGATAGAAAACACACACAATGTAGCTGGTGGAGTCGTTTATCCTCTTGAAAATATTAAAGAAATAAAAATTGTTGCAGATAAGTATAATTTGAAAATGCATCTCGATGGAGCAAGATTGTGGAACGCTTCAATTGCTTCGGGGATTTCTTTGGCGGAATATTCTTCTTATTTTGATACTGTTTCGGTTTGTCTTTCAAAAGGACTTGGGGCGCCGATTGGTTCCGTAATTCTTGGCAAAAAGGAAATGATTGAAAAAGCATTCCGAAAACGAAAAGCTTGGGGTGGCGGAATGAGACAAATTGGCATTATTGCTGCTGCTGGACTTTTTGCTATTGAAAATAATTTTGAACGTTTGAAAAATGACCACGAAAATGCTAAAAATTTGGGCAATTTTCTTTCACAAATTGAAGGCGTTGAGGTAAATCTTGATTTAGTTCAGACAAATATGCTGATGTTTAAACCCAAAAAATTGAGCGTTGATGAAGTTATTTCAAAAGCGAAAGAAAAAGGCTTACTACTTGGACCTGGCGGATTTGGTGTCGTTCGTGCTGTTACTCATCTTGATATTTCTGTTGAAAATATTGAAAATGCAAAGCAGATTTTAAGTGAGGTTTTTAGTGGATAAAAAATTGAATTTAAATGCATTTCATCATAAAATTAGTATTAAAGTGAAATTTCACGAAGTTGATATGATGAGCGTTGTTAATAATGCCGTTTATTTCAATTATTTTGAGGATGCTCGTATAAAATATTTGCAGGATTTGAAAGCAAAATATAACTTAGCAGAACTAATGACTGGCGATTCATTTTTCATAATGGCTCATAATGAAATTGATTATTTAATGCCTGCAAAATTTGATGAAGAATTAGCTATATTTACAAAAGTTGAATGGATAAAAAGCACGAGTTTTAGCTTTAAACATATTATCCAAAATGAAGGAAACGGAAAAATAATTGCAATCGGTGGTGGAATTTTTGTCCATATTAAACTTTCCACAAAAGAAAAACAAGATTTGCCAGAATCTTTAATTATGGCAATTCAAAATTTTGAGAGTGAAGTACACAAAATATAAACTAATTTATTACTAATTTTAGGGGGTTTTATGAAACTTATAATTGATATTGAAACTGTTGGTTTTGAATTTGAAACTTTATCCGAAAGTCAGCAAGAGTTTTTGCTCCGCGCTGCCGAAAAAGAGCCAAATGATGAACAACGCATTAAATTAAAAGACGAAGCCATTCGCTTTTTGTCATTATATCCACTAACCGCAAAAGTTGTCGCAATTGGAATGTTAAACACAGAAACCGAGCATTCAATGGTTTTGTTTGAAGGAAGCGAAGTAAAAGAATGGCAATCGGAAGAAACGGGTGTAAAATATTGTTCATATTCCGAAGCGGAAATGTTAACGCATTTTTGGAATTATGTAAAAAAAGCCGATGCAGTAGTTACTTTTAACGGTCGCAATTTTGATATTCCATTTTTAATGATGCGTTCGGCAATCCTAAAAATTAAACCATCCAGAAATTTTATTAAAAAGCGATATGATAATAACTCACACATTGATTTACTGGAAGTTTTAACAAACTTTGGAACTACCAAAAAATTTAATCTCGATTTTTACTGTAAATCGTTTGGAATTGAATCGCCAAAATCGCACGGAGTTTCGGGAATGGATGTTAAACAACTTTATGCTGCTGGAAAACTTGAAGAAATTGCAACATATTGCGGACACGATGTTGAAGCAACTTACAAACTTTACAAAATTTGGGACGAATTTCTAAATATTTAACATCAAATTATTGTAAATATTTGGGAATTACCGTCCTACTGTTTTGCCAAAATGTATTTTCTAACAGATTATGTGTTTTTTCAACGTGCATATTTGAATAAGGCTCTTTGTTGCGATCAACAAATCTGTCGCAAATTAAGCTAATTATGCTGTTATTTTCAATTTTTGGATGTAATTCCAAAACGATTATAATTTTAATTAAATCAATCAGTTCGCCAATTGATTTATTCCAAATAATTTTTGCTTTGCTGCTAATTAGCAAATTGGTGATATATTTGGGAGTTGTTTTAATTGGCAAAATAAATTCATCAAAAAATTGGTCATTAAAAAATTCAGCGTTTGGTACTTTAGTAAATTTTGACAAGCTAGATATTTCCTTATTTATGATTATTGATAATTTTTTATAGTTTAGAATTTCCCTTCGCAGTAATCCTTTTAATTCACTTTCGCCAGGATATTTTCTTCTGTGACTATTCCTTTCGGAATTACTCGAATAGCTAAATTGTTTACTTATAAAATCGTGAAATTCACGACAGTTTCCTTCTATATCCAAATCTTTTAAAGCATACATATTTAATGGAAAAAGTTTTGGGGCTTCAAATGATGTGATTATTTTGTCTATTTGAGTTCCAATATCGTTCAAATAAGTTAATTTTTCATCATTTTGTTTTATTGTATCAAGAGTAAATAAAATTTGGTGATAGTTAAAATTTCCAGCTTGCATATTTTTCTCAAATTAAAGACATGAATATTTACAAAATTTATGCCCAAAAATATCTTGCAAATTCGTTAATTTTTGAACAAATTAAAATCGTTTTATTCCAGAAACTAAAAATATCGGTAAAAATTACTTGTCAAAATAGTATTAGAAGAATCACTTTTAAAAATCAAAATACGAAAACAGATTTTTCCATAATTTTATTTTATGTGGGTGGTATTGAGTTTGCATTAAAGTTCAGCTATTTTGCAACTAAAATAATGAGAAAATAATGATTGAAGAATTACTTTTATACATAACATCACTTTTTACAATGATAAATCCGCTTGGAGTTGTCCCGCTTTTCATTTCATTAACCGATTCATTTTCAACTGCCGAAAGTAGAAAAGTTGCAATTAAAGCAAGTGTGGTTTCTTTTATAACTTTAGTCCTTTTTGCTCTTTCTGGCAAAGTAATTTTCGATTTTTTTGGAATTTCTGTATCTGGATTGAAAGTAATTGGTGGCATTCTGTTTTTTGTAATGGGCTACGAAATGCTTCGCGGAAGAACAGTTCCAAAGAAAATGGAAAACGAAAGCAACAAAAATTTTGGAAAAGAAGTTGCTATAACGCCAATTGCAATTCCAATGATAACCGGACCTGGCTCGATAACTATGGTAATAATTTTAATGCAAAGTGCCGATTCAATATTTAAAAAAGCCGAAATAATCTCTGCAATTTTTGTAGTTACTTTATTAACAGCAATTATTTTAATTAGCGGAAGAAGGCTAATGAGTCTGCTTGGTCCAAGTGGAAGCAACGTTTTAATGCGATTAATGGGCTTAATTGTTATGCTAATTGCGGTGGAATTTTTCTTTTCGGGAATAACTCCATACATTTACAAAATTGTTGAATCAATGCCTTAGTTAATGGATAAAAATTTGAAAAATTATAAAATTGTATTTCCAACTTTTATTCAAAAACTGCTAAAAATAGCATTTTTTGCATTGCTTTTTTCTGGTTGTTCAGTTCTAAACTTTCATCAAAAAAGTATGATTTATGAAAACCAAACCATAGAAAATTATAAAAATGGAGAATTTGTGAACACAAATCCAACCGAAATGATAACAGAATCCTTCTTTAAAATAGGATATAAATTTATGTTTGAAAACACACAACTACGAAAACCAAACTTTGAAATCCCGACAGAAAAGATAAATATTGATTCATTTTCCAACCTTGGAGATAAAAATTTATCTGCAACTTGGCTTGGTCATTCAACAGTTTTAATAAATATTGACGGAACCTTAATTTTAACCGACCCAATGTTTTCAAAATGGGCAGCACCAATTAATTGGTTTGGACCCAAAAGATTTTTCAATCCACCAATAGAAATTGAAGAACTTCCAATTTTGGATGCAGTTATAATTTCGCACAATCATTACGACCATTTGGATAAAGAGAGTGTTTTACGACTAAATGGGCTTACAAAAATATTTATTGTCCCAATTGGTGTTGGAAAATATTTGGAGGATTGGGGAATTTCGACTTCCAAAATTGTTGAAAAAAATTGGTGGGAAAGTTACAAATTGAATGACAAAATTGATGTTATTACAACTCCTGCGCAACATTTTTCTGGAAGAGGACTTTTTGACAGAAATAAATCTTTGTGGGCTTCGTTTGTTATAAAAAGTAAAAATCACTCAATCTATTTTGGTGGCGATTCGGGATATTTCCAAGGTTACAAAGAAATTGGAGAAAAATTTGGTCCGTTTGAAATTACAATTTTGCCAATTGGTGCTTACAACAAAATGTGGAAAAGCATTCATACAGATTCCGAAGAAGCTGTAAAAGCTCATATTGATTTGAAAGGCGAACTTTTGCTACCAATTCATTGGGGAACTTTTAATTTAGCATTGCATAGTTGGATTGAACCAGTGGAACAGCTAATTATTGCAGCAAATAAAGCGAAAATCGAATTTGTAATTCCAAAAGCGGGAAAAATAGTTGATAATTCATCCAAACATATAATTGAAAAATGGTGGATTTTTAATGATAATTTTGTCAAAAAAGTAAAAAATGATATTTCAGAAAGTTGGAATGAGGCAAAACTTGAATCTGAATAATGTTGAATTGAGAAAGAAAAAATATATAACATTTAATAAGGCTTAATTATGAAAGAATTTGAAAACAAAAATATTGTTATAACAGGTGGGGCGAGTGGAATTGGCAGATTGATGGCAAAGTTGCTTGCTGAAAAAGGTGCAAATGTTATAATTATGGACATTAATCAAGCAAATCTTGATAATGTTGTAGCCGAAATTAGAAACTCAGGCTATAAATCATCTGGTTATATCTGCAATGTGGGTAATTTTAATGAAGTGGAAGAAGTCAAAAATCTTATAACCGAAAAGCACGGATTTGTTGAAATTCTGGTAAATAATGCTGGAATAATTACTGGAAAGTATTTTATTGATACTTCAGTTCAAGAAATTGAAAACACAATGCGAGTAAATGCTCTTGCCGGAATGTGGACTACAAAAGTATTCCTCCCTGATATGTTGGATAAAAACATTGGTCATTTGGTAAATATTGCTTCGGCTGCTGGAATGATTGGAGTTGCAAAAATGGCGGATTATTCAGCAAGCAAATTTGCTCATTTTGGTTTTGACGAATCGCTCCGAATGGAATTAAAACAGATGAAAAAGAATATTTACACAACAATTATTACTCCATATTTTATAAATACTGGAATGTTCAACGGTGTGAAATCACGATTTTCATTTTTGCTTCCAATTTTGGATGAAAATAAAATTGCCAATAAAATTGTAAACGCAATTATTAAAAAGAAACATCGCGTAATTTCTCCGCCTATGGTTTACACACTTTTTCCGCTTAGACTTTTGCCTGTTCCAATTTTTGATTGGATTTCAAATTTTATGGGCATAAATGATGCTATGAAAAATTTTGTTGGAAGAAACACAAAACGTGACTAAAGTTGCTAAATCATCTCATTTTGGAACTATTTGGCAAATAATTTTTGAATTAAATTTTTAAAGGAATAAACAAATGGAAGCACAAACTAAAACTTTATCGTTTAATCCAGCAAATGGTGAGCAAATTGGAGAATCGTTACTTCAAACTACAGAAGATTTGAAGCGAATGATTAACGAAAGTAGAGCCGCACAGATTGAATGGCAAAAAATTCCAATAAAAATTAGGAGCAAGAAAATTCTAAAAATTAAGGATTATCTTGTAAATAATATCGATTCGCTTTCTCAAATAATTTCGGATGATAATGGAAAAGTGAAATTTGATGCACTTTCTACCGAAATATTTCCTGCAATAATGGCTACAAAATACTACGCTAAAAATGCTTCCAAAATCTTGAAAAAGAAGCGAATAAAAGGCTCTTCAATTGTCCTAATTAATAAAAAATCGTTTGTGCATTATGTGCCTTATGGAGTAGTTGGAGTAATTTCGCCTTGGAATTATCCTTTCGCAATTCCATACTCCGAAGTAATAATGGCTTTAATTGCTGGAAATGGAGTAATATTAAAAACGGCAACTGAAACTCAAATGGTAGGAATTGCTTTACGCGATGCAATAAATAGTGCCGATTTGCCAAAAGGACTTTTCCAATTTATAAATTTACCAGGCAGAATTGCTGGTGAAGCATTTTTGAAAAATGGAATTGACAAATTGTTTTTTACAGGCTCGGTTCCAGTTGGAAAAGAATTAATGAAACTTGCTTCCAATACTTTAACCCCAGTTTCGCTTGAACTTGGTGGAAATGATGCAATGCTTGTCTGCGAAGATGCCAATATTGATAGGGCTGTAAATGGTGCAGTTTGGGCTGGGTTTTCAAATTCTGGACAAAGTTGCGGAGGTGTTGAACGGGTTTATGTTCACAAATTAGTTTATAACGAATTTATGCAGAAATTAAAAAATGTGGTCGAAAATCTAAAAGTTGGAAATCCAAATGATTTTAACACAGATATTGGCGTAATGACGACCGAAAAACAACTAAATACTGTAAATTTCCACATAGATGATGCCCTAAAAAATGGTGCAATTCTTTTTGCGGAATCGAAATCTGAGTTTAATTCCAAAAATATTTTAACTCCCAAAGTGATTACTAACGTAAATCACAATATGATTATGATGAAAGAGGAAACTTTTGGACCAATACTTGGAATAATGAAAGTGGAAAATATGGATGAAGCAATAATTCTTGCAAATGATTCTATGCTTGGATTAACTGGTTCGGTTTGGTCAAAAAATCATACAAAAGCTATAAATTTAGGAAGCAAAATAAAAGCTGGAGCAATTACAATTAACGATCATTTAATGAGTCACGGTTTGGCAGAAACAGCTTGGGGCGGGTTTAAAGAATCTGGAATCGGTCGTGCACATGGTGAACAAGGTTTTATGGAAATGGTTCAAGCACAATATATTATAAATGATATTTTGCCAGGAGTTAAAAAAAATATTTGGTGGCACCCATATAATGCTGATTTGTATGAAGGTTTAAAATCAATAGTACATCTATTTTATGGAAATAATATAAAATCGAGATTAAATAATCTTTTTAAACCAATAAAAGTGCTTCCAAGAATGTTTCAAAAATAGAAATTATTTAGCAATTTTAAAAAGCTGAAAATAGATAAAGAAGCATAAAATAATTAAAACTAATATTTTATATAGCATAGTATAATAACTTCATAAATATCATTTTTATTTACTTTCCAATTAATTCATTTCGAATTAAAATTTGATTACTCAGAAATCATGAGCAAAAAAAGCCAAAATCGCTTCAATTTTGGACTAATATCATTTCTTAACAATTCCTTAACATATACTTAACATTACATTAATATTGTGGTAATATTGAATTAACATCTGTTTCCTAATTTTGGACACTAAAAATAATCAAACAATCTTTGGAAGGAATGTAAGATGCAATTATTAACAAATACTGCAAAAAAAGTGTCAAAATTGAAAACAAAATTTTTAATCATTCTAATTTTAAGTGCAATTTCCGTCTTTGGACAAGGAAATGGAAAAATTATCGGTTTGGTAGTTGATGCCGATATGGGAAGTCCTTTAATAGGAGTAAACGTTCTTGTACAGGGAACAATTCAAGGTTCGGCAACTGATTTAGATGGAAAATTTGTAATTCCACAATTAAGTGAAGGTAAATATAATTTAACAGTGTCAATGATTGGCTTTACAAAACAAGTAATAACAGGAGTTGAAGTAAAGCAAAACGAAGTAACTAAAATTGAAGTTGTGTTACAAACCGAATCATTTGAAACAGAGGAAGTGGTTGTTGCTGCAAAATCAGTGATGAATACCGAAGCCTCACTTTTATCAAAACGTCAAAAATCGATAGATGTTAGCGATGCAATAAGTTCTGAGCAATTTAGTAAAACTGGTGCTGGAAATGCGGCAGATGCAGCTAAGCAAATTGTTGGTGCAACTGTTGTAAACGGAAAAGATGTTTTTGTAAGAGGACTTGGAGATAGATACACAAGTACAAATTTAAATGGAGCCCAAATTCCAAGTGCTGACCCTTATAAACGCTCGGGTTCAATAGATATGATTCCATCAAATTTAATTGATAATATTCAAGCTGTAAAAAGTTTTAGTGCAGATAAACCAGGTGATTTTTCAGGTGGAGCTGTTGATATTAAAACAAAGGATTTTCCAGAGCAATTTAATCTTACTTTTTCGGCTTCAACAAAATATAATAGTGCTATTTCATTTAACGAAAATGGACTTAGTTCAAATGGTAGTTCAACTGATTGGTTAGGATTTGATGATGGAGCGAGAGCCTTGCCTTCAATTATTGGAAATGAAACTTGGATTTCGGATGTTGGTGCTGCACAACGAAATGATGAAATGGCTCAAAAAATTGACGACGTTACAAAAGCATTTAATTCGGAAATGTCCCCAATTAAATCTGCCGCTCCAATAAATCAAAGTTACTCGTTATCAGTTGGTAATCAATATGAATTATTGGGAAAACAAATTGGTCTTATCGGAAGTGTTTCCTACAAAAATGAAAATTCTGGATATATTGATGGTCAACTAAATAGATGGGACAGAGGGGTTGCTGACCCTAATAAAAAACAACTTGATACAAATTTTGCAATGACGGATACTAAAAGCATTTCTGAAGTCTCTATTGGCGGGCTTTTCAAAGCATCAATGAAATTAAACCAAGCAAACACAGTAAGTTTCAATTATTTATATAACCAAAATGGCGAAAGCACATCTCGTTTTGTAAATGGAAAGTATCCTTATGATATTGATGCAAGTTGGAACTACCAAGCAAGAACTCTTTTATATAATGAACGTAATTTAAGTTCATATCAATTGGAAGGAAATCATGCATTTGAATCTTTAGGTGAATTAAAATTCGAATGGTTGGCTTCTTCTATGACTTCAAATCAATATGACCCAGATAGTCGTTTCTTTTATAATTATGAAACCAACACTGGAGTTTATGGTGTTAAAACAAACCTCCCTCCAGAAAGATATTTTAGAGAAACAGAAGAATCACAAGACAGATTAGCATTAAACATTTCTTATCCATTCCAAATATGGGCTAATAGAACTTCAACAATAAAATTTGGTGGTGCATATTCAAACACCGATAGAAGTTTTAATGAGCGACGATTTGTGTATAATCCAGTTACTAGTGTTGGAACAATATTACGTAATGAAGAAGGTGATATTGATGCACTATTTTCTGATGAGTATCTTGGTTGGACTTCACAAGATACATTAAATAATGGAATTACTCTAAACCGTTTTTCTCTTTATTTGAATGAAACAGACCAAACTTCTTCTAACTACAATGGTAAAAATGAAGTGCTTGCGTATTATGGATTAGTCGATTTGCCAGTGTTATCTTCACTTAGAGTAATTTTAGGTGCAAGATATGAATCAACTGATATGAAAGTCGTAAGTGCAAAAGAGACAATTGAAAATGCAATTATAAATACAAATGATATTCTTCCTTCACTCAGTATTATATATAATCCAATTCAGAACATGAATTTTAGAATATCTTACGGAAAAACATTGGCTCGTCCTTCGTTTAGAGAAATATCACCATTCCAAAATTATGAATTTAACGGTGGCGATACTTATGTTGGAAATCCAGAATTACAAAGAACCTTAATAGATAACCTTGATTTAAGATGGGAATGGTTCACCAATCCTGGAGAAGTTTTATCAGTATCACTTTTTGCGAAAAAATTTACAAATCCTATAGAATTAAAAATCATTGACGCTCCTAATAAAGTTATGTCGTGGACTAATGTTGACAAGGCAGAAGTTTACGGATTAGAATTTGAAACAAGAAAAAGATTAGACTTTTTGTCAACTTCGTATAGCAGTATTCAAGTTGGTGGAAACTTTTCACTTATTTACTCAAAAGTAGATATTGACCCAATTGAATTGGAAAGCATTAGAGTTTATGAACCGGATGCTGCAGCAACACGACAATTCCAAGGGCAATCGCCTTATATTGTTAACCTATATTTAGATTATGAAAATAATGATTTAGGATTTACATCAAGTGTTTACTATAATGTTTATGGAAAAAGACTTGCTTCAGTTGGCTCGCTTGGTACTCCTGATGTTTTTGAAATGCCTACAAATATATTAAACTTTTCAAGCACACAAAGATTAATAGATAATTTAATTCTAAAAGTACAAATTGAAAATATATTAAATGCTTCAAATGAAAAAGTTCAAGAATTCAAAGATAAATCATATATCTATAGTAGTTATTTAAGAGGACGCAGTTTATCTGTGGGTCTTAGTTATAAAATTTAGTTTATTTATCAATTAGGAGAAAAAATGAAAAAAGTAGTACTAACAACATTGGTTTTAACTAGTTTGTTTGTAAGTAGTTTTGCTCAAACAGCCGAGTTTTTTAACCAAGTTAATTACAAAGGTGCATTTGGCCAAACTAACTGGCTTAAAGGCTGGACTGCCCTTGACCATTATTCATATTTAGCACCAAACAAAACATCTGCTAATACTATTACAATTACAGATGCAAGCATTAATGCTGGTGACAAAGTATTTTGGACTGCAGATAATGTATATCTATTAGAAGGTTTTGTTTTCGTTGAGGATGGTGCCGTTTTAACAATTGAAGCTGGTACAGTTATAAAAGGCAAGCCAGGACAAGGCGAAAGTGCTTCTGCTTTGATTATAACGAAAGGTGCAAAAATATATGCCGAAGGTACTGCAAATAATCCAATCATTTTCACTTCTGAAAGTGATGATGTTAATGATGCATTCGATTTAGTTATGCCTTCAACAAATCTTTGGGGTGGCGTTATTATTCTTGGAAATGCAAAAATAAACACTTCAACTGGAAAGGGTAATATTGAAGGTCTGCCAGTTTCAGTTAAATCAGAATATGGTGGAAGTGACGATAACGACAATTCTGGAGTGCTAAAATATGTTTCAATCCGTCACGGTGGAACAGATGTTGGTTCTGGTAATGAAATTAACGGTTTAACTCTTGGTGGTGTTGGAAGAGGAACTACTATAGATTACGTTGAAGTATTTCAAAATAATGATGATGGTTTTGAATGGTTTGGTGGTACTGTTAATTGTAAGCACTTAGTTGCTGCATTTAATGGTGATGATGCATTTGACCACGATGAAGGGTTAACAGGCAAAATGCAATTTCTATTTGCAATACAAGATGAAAATTATGGAAATGCACTTGGTGAACACGATGGTGGCACAGACCCTGAAGACGGAATTCCATACGCTTACCCACAATCTTATAATGTTACTTTACTTGGTTCTGGAATGAATTCAGCTAATGCAGATAACGATAATGGTTTTAACATTCGTGATAACTGGGGCGGATTATATAAAAATTCTATCTTTGGTGATTATGTTGGATTAGCAATGAAAGTTGAAGATTTGGCTACTGGTCAAGATTCAAAACAAAGATTGGATGATGGACAAATAGTTTTCCAAAATAATATTTGGTTTAATTTCGGTGCTGGAAGTGATTTTGATGCACTTGGCAAAAATGCTCCAGAAAAAGAATATTTGAAAAATTCTGCAAATGCAAATACAATTGAAGATCCTCAATTTGCTGGTATTTCAAGAACTGCTTATTCAGAATTACTTTCTCCAACAGTAGCAAGTGGTTCAGTTGCTTACAATAATTTAGCATCTTATCCTGCTGGCGATGATTTTTACGAAGTAGTAAACTACAAAGGTGCATTTGGCCAAACAAACTGGCTTAAAGGCTGGACAGCTCTTGACCATTATGGATATTTAGCACCAACCAAAACATCTGCTAATGTTGTTGAAGTTAGTGATGCAGATATAAATGCTGGCGATAAAGTATTTTGGACTGCAAATAACACATACGTATTAAATGGTTTAGTTTATGTTGAATCTGGTGCTGAGCTAAATATTGAAGCTGGTACAGTAATTAAAGCCAAAGCTGGACAAGGCGAAAGTGCATCTGCATTAATAATATCAAAAGGTGGCAAAATATTTGCCGAAGGAACTGGCGTAAATCCAATTATATTTACTGCTGAAAGTGACGATGTAAATGATGCTTATGATTTAGTTTTGCCTTCAACAAATCTTTGGGGTGGTATTATTGTGTTAGGTGAGGCACTTGTAAATACTTCAACTGGAATGGGAAATATTGAAGGAATTCCTGTTGATGCTAGAAGTTCATACGGTGGAAGTAACGATAATGACAATTCAGGAATAATTAAATATGTTTCAATCCGTCACGGTGGAACAGATATTGGTTCTGGTAATGAAATTAACGGTTTAACTCTTGGTGGTGTTGGTTATGCAACAACCATTGACCACGTTGAAGTATTCCAAAACAATGATGATGGCTTTGAATGGTTTGGTGGAAAACCAAGATGTAAATACTTAGTTGCAGCGTTTAATGGTGATGATGCATTTGACCACGACGAAGGTATTAGAAGCCCAATGCAATTTATATTTGCAATACAAGATGAAAACTACGGAAATGCACTTGGCGAACATGATGGTGGCACAGACCCTGAAGATGGAATTCCTTATGCATTCCCACAATCTTATAATGTTACTTTACTTGGTTCTGGAATGAATTCAGCTAATGCAGATAACGATAATGGTTTTAACTTACGCGATAACTGGGGTGGTTCATATAAAAACTCAATCTTTGGTGATTATGTTGGCTTAGCAATGAAAGTTGAAGATTTAGCTACTGGCCAAGATTCAAAACAAAGATTAGATGATGGACAAATAGTTTTCCAAAATAATATTTGGTTTAATTTCGGTGCTGGAAATGATTTTGATGCACTTGGCAAAAATGCTCCAGAAAAAGAATATTTGAAAAATGCAGCAAATGCAAATACAATTGAAGATCCACAATTTGCAGGTATTTCGAGAACTGCATATTCAGAAAGTCTTGACCCAAGACCAAGTTCTAACAGTGCAGCGTATGCAAATATTGCAGACTATGTAACTGGTGTAAAGAAATTAGATAATGCTACTATAGCAACAGATTATGTGTTATCACAAAATTATCCAAATCCATTTAACCCAAGTACAAAAATTCAATTTAGTGTTCCAAGTCAATCACATGTTACTTTAAGTGTGTTTAATATTCTTGGACAAAAAGTTGCGACTCTTGTAAATGGAGTTAAAACTGCTGGAAATTATGAAGTAAACTTTGACGCTTCAAAATTAACTTCTGGTGTTTATGTTTATAGATTAGAAGCTGGCAATAGTAAAATTACAAAGAAAATGACATTGATTAAATAATGGTATTTTCTTTCTCCTTCCAGAGAACATGGCGTCTGTTATCAGACGCCTTTTTTTTATATATTTATTTATATGTTTTGAAAAATGGATTAGAAAAATGAAAAGTGAAAAAACGATAGCACTTGTTGCTCATGATAATAGGAAAAAAGACTTAGCAGAATGGGTTGATTGGAATGCTGAATTATTGATTAAACATAAATTAATATGCACTGGTACTACCGGAATTATGCTTGAAAAGCTTATTAATGATAAAGTTAATAGCAAAACATCCAAGAAAATTGAAATAAAAAAGTTAAAATCTGGTCCATTGGGTGGTGATCAACAATTAGGTGCAATGATAGCTGAAGGAAAAATTGATATCATAATATTCTTCTGGGACCCAATGGAACCACAACCACATGATGTTGATGTTAAAGCACTTTTACGAATTTCTGTATTGTATAATATTCCAATTGCAAACAATAGATCAACCGCCGATTTTATTATCTCATCGCAGTTGTTTGAAGGTGAATATACTCCTATTCTTAAAGACTACACAAAATACTTGATGCGAGATGTTATTCTATAACTTACTCACCACATATAAAATACTCAGGTCTTTAAAATTTCAGTAATCAATGTAAAATATTACTTTCTTTGTGCCTTTGCCTATCCAACCTTCAATGTTTTATTACCAGAAAAATATAATTTATAAATTAACAAAAGCATAACACACGCTTAATATTAGCTTAATACTCAATTGGTAATTTTGTAGCAGTAAATTATTATTTGAGATTAAAATGAACGTTATCATAATTGTGTTTCTAAGTTTAGCAGTTACTATTTCATTATTACATCTAATTATTTCCGCAATAATAATGGCAAAAAAAATTAGATTAGCCAGCAATGACAGCACTGTTAGTAAAGATTATAAATATCCTTCTATTACAATATTGAAACCACTTAAAGGAATAGATGACGGATTGGAAGAAAATTTACGTTCATTCTTCAAACTGGACTATCCTGATTTTGAGATAATATTTGGAATGGAAACCTATCGCGACCCTGCATTTGAAATTGTTAGAAAACTTCAGAACGAATTTAAAGCTGTTAAATCAAAGCTTGTTGTAAATGATTTTGCAATTGGGTTAAATCCAAAAGTAAATAACATGTACAACATGTATCCATCCGCTATAGGAGAGTACATTTTTATAAATGATAGTAATACACGAGTCGAATCAGACTTTCTGAAAAAATTAGCTTTGGAATTTGATACTGAAAATGTGGGATTGGTTACAGCCACAATACGCGGAGTGGGAGCGAAAAATTTAACATCAATATGGGAAAACTTGCATTTAAATACGTTTGTTGCACCTAATGTTTTTATAGCTAAAATATTTGCAAATATTTCCATTGTAATAGGCAAGTCAATTTTAATTCCCAAACGTGTACTTGATGAAATTGGCGGTTTTACAGTTCTTAAAAACTATCTTGCCGAGGATTTTTTACTTGGCGTTAAAGTTAAAGAAGCTGGTTATGAAATTAAAACATCCTTAACAATGGTTGATAACGTTAATGAGAAAATATCGTTTCAGAGATTTTTAAATAGACACAGCAGATGGGCTAAAATGAGAAGGAATATTGATATAAAGCATTATTTGTTAGAGTGGTTTTCTAATCCAATATTTGCAAGCCTAATAATGATGTTCTACTTACACAATACTGATGGATACTTAGTATTCTCATCAGTTGCTTTACTAAAAATTGCTCATGATTACTATATCATGAAATTGATGAAAAGTGATTTTAGCTGGCATAATATTTTTGCTGTTCCATTCAAAGATTTGGCAATTGCTCTAATATGGTTCACTCCGTTTTTTAGCTACAAAGTTAAATGGCGTGAAAATAAAATTAAAATTGGAAAAAACTCTATACTTAATGCAGCGTAAAAAGATAAATATAAAAGGAAATAATTAATGAAGATATACGATGAGGTCTTTGAATCGGGATATTTAGGACTGAACGAAAGAGGGAATATTAGAGACGAATACAATTTAATTAAATCTGAAAAATTTCCCGATTTTAGAGAGCAATTTGGTGAATCGGTTACACATTTTGAAAATATAATTATAAGCGATATACATCTTGGAAGTAGATTATCGCAAACAGATATGCTAATATCATTCTTAAAAAATATTTCATTTAATAGATTAATAATCAACGGTGATGTGTTTGATTCAATAAACATGAAGAGATTAAACAGACATCATTGGAAAGTACTAAGTGTATTGCGAAAAATTACTGACAAAGATATGGGCAAAGAGGTAATATGGATTCGCGGAAATCATGATGGCTTTTCAGATTTACTTACTCAACTGCTTGGCATAAAGGTCTATAACGAATTTGCTTTTGAGTGGAATAATAAAAAGGTAATTGCACTTCACGGCGATGTGTTTGATGTTTATACCAGCAAACACCCAATTCTATCCGAAATTGCTGATATTATTTATAAAATATCTATTTCAATTGACCCTGTTAAAAATAGATTGAGCAAGTTTTTGAAGAAAAACACTAAAGCATTTTTGCGAAACGTTCAAATTGTTCGTGAAAGATCAATAGCTTATGGAAAACACAAAAATGCACAAGTTGTTTGTTGCGGTCATACGCACTATCCAGAAATAATAGAAGAAGAAAAAATGACTTACATAAATTCTGGAAGTTGGACAACACACCCAACCACATTTATTGGTTTCACTAAAGATAAAGTAAAAGTTGTGCCATTTACTCACAACGATGTTCAAAATATTGAAGCAAGCAAAAACGAAGTTAAAAACTTACTTCACGAAATTGAATATTACGACACATCAGAAGTAAGCCATGCAATTCAAATTGAATATTGAAATGCTATAAACTCCGTTAAAATATTTTGTCATTTGGAAACCCACATTTATAGACTTAAGAAAAAGTTATATATATTGTTTGCTTAAAAATAGATTATTCCATAATTTTAAGCGAAACAATAAAGATAAATGTGGTTATAGAGTGGCGGAACAAAATTACACCCTTTTAATCCCAAATTAACTGATAATTACTTAAATGGAACTGATTTATCCATTTGATAGATAGATTGAAAATATCGTATGTTTAATTAAGATTAACGGATTGTTGGATTACGAAAATGTGTTGTTCAACAATGTAAAAATCAACGTGTTGTTGAGTTAAAAAGAAATGGTTTTACAGTTCGAATGATTGCAAATTGTATTAATTTTAGGAGACAAAAATGAAGCCGATGCAACTTTTTATTTTATTGTTTTTCTTTATATATACCACTTCTTTTACACAATGGGTAAAGCAAGAAAGTGGTGTTACCGTTAGATTAGATGATGTTTGTTTTGTTGATTCACTCCACGGTTGGGCAATGAGTTCTGGAGGAACTGTCCTTGCTACAACTGATGGTGGAGATAACTGGCAAATACAATTAGAGAACAAACCCACAATGAAAAAAATTAAATTCTATGATAGAAATCTTGGTTTTATTTTAATATATGATGATGGAAGCGTTGTTGCAAAAACGGAGAATGGTGGTAATAATTGGGAATTTTTTGATGTTGGTGTTAGTTATATATTATCAGATATTTTTATTTCAACAAAAGATTCAATTTGGGTAATTGGTTCGGGGAATGGTGGAATAATTCTATTCTCTTCTGATGGTGGGGAAAATTGGGAAAAGAAATATGAAACAGTACCAGCTGATTCCACTTTACTCCCAGATTGGATTACTGGCATAACTTTTTATAATTCAAAAATTGGTTGGGTGATAACTGAAATATATCATTTTGATTATTATCCCCCAACGTCATTATATCAAACTATAGATGGAGGCGAAAATTGGGAATTTCTATCAAATACAGCCGGAAAATTTTTGGGGCGTGATACAGCTGAGGTTGTCACTGAATCAATATATGTTGATCCAAAAGGAATTTTGTGGGCTTGGGGTACAGATGGTCTTATTAAATCAACTGATTTTGGAAAAAGCTGGATTTACACTGAACAATCTGCGGGCGGTTCAATATTTGATTTTTGTTATGCGGATAGCAATCTTATTTACACAGTTAATATTGGGTTAAATACTGGAAATGGCGTTTATTATTCTATAGATTCTGGATTAAGTTGGAACGAATCTTTCTTTAGTGAAGTGCCAACTTTAAGAGCTTTGTCATGTATTGGAAAAAATAAAATATGGGGTGTTGGTAATAATGGTACAATATTATTTAATAATAATGTTACTTCAAATATTCCAAATGAAAGTCAGAATAAATTTAATTTTGAATTATCACAAAACTACCCAAATCCATTTAATCCAAGTACAATGATTAAATACGGCATTCCAGAGCAAAGTAATGTTAAAATAGAAATATTTAATATGCTTGGACAAAGTGTAGGTGTTTTGGTGAATAGCAATAAATCTGCTGGTAATTATGAAACTAATTGGAATGCAACAAATTTACCAAGTGGAATTTATTTAATTAGTATAAAGGCAAACGGAATAAGTTCTAAAAAGAATTTTACACAAGTTAAAAAAGCAATTCTGTTGAAATAATAAAGTTTTAATAAGACACAGTAAATATTTATTAAAAAATAACCCGATTTAAATCGGGTTATTTTTTAAAATAATTAGATAAGAATTTCGTCGGCGTGCAATAAGTCGTTAAAAAGTTCATTTTTAATTGATTCTGCATTTTTCTTTGCGTTAGCTAAAGAAGTTACAATATATCTGTTAGCAATAAACTTTTTACGTGGTTCTTCTTCAGCTTCTTCAAGAATTAAGTAGCCAACATGTAAATATGTATATAATTCAACTAAATCCTTTGCCGCAACATCTTGGAATATTGAATCATTTTTTCCAGTAACATATTTTAAGGATTCATAAAATATTTCACGAATTTCAATTAACATTCGGTTTAATCTGTCTATTCCAACTGCATAATTTTTGGTAGATTTTAAATCGAAATCCTCTTTTAGAATGTCGTTAATAACTCCACCAATAGCAGCTACAATTTGAAGTTGAGAAGTTCCCTCGTAAATGTTGGTAATACGCGCATCGCGTGCAAAACGCTCAACAGGAAACTCCTTCATATATCCAGTTCCACCATGAATTTGAATTGAATCATAGGTAACTTTATTTGCAATTTCGGTAGTAATATATTTTGTTATTGGTGTTAAAAGATTTGCTCTTCTTGTTAAATCTTTTAATCGCAAGTTTATATCATTAGTCGATTCACCAGCAGCTTTCATTTTTTCGGCTTTCTCTTCAAGCTTTTCTTTAATATCAACTAATTGCGATGACGAATAAAGCAGTGAGCGACTTATTTCCAATTGAACTCGCATATCAAGAAGCATATTTTTAACGGCTGGAATTTCATAAATTGTTTTTCCAAACTGTTCGCGTTCGCGTGAATATTTTAGTGCTTCTTCATAAGCTGCTTGGGCAATTCCGAGTGCTTGAGCTGAAACTCCCATTCTGGCACGGAACATTAAATCGAAAGTGTATTTAATTAATCCAAAACGACGATTGCCGATTAACTCTGCTGGAGTGTCGTTATATTGCAATTCGCAAGTTGGCGAACCGTGAATGCCAAGTTTGTTTTCAATACGGCGAACAACAACAGTATCGTCATTACGGCAAACAAGCATACTTAATCCGCGACCATCTTTAGTGCCAGCTTCCGATCTTGCTAAAACCAAGTGAACGTCGCCATTACCATTAGTGATAAAGCGTTTCATTCCATTAAGTCTCCATTGACCATTATCATCTTGATAAGCTCTTAGTTTAACGGCTTGCAAATCAGAACCAGCATCTGGTTCGGTTAAAGCCATAGCGCCAGTATGCTCGCCAGTGCAGAATTTAGGAATATATTCAGCTTGCTGTTCTTCTGTTCCAAACTTTTTAATCATATCAGCAATATCTTGTAAGCCATAGATGTTTGTTAATCCGCCATCAGCGCGAGCCATAATTTCGGCAGTAGCCATATAAATAGTTAAAGGAACATTTAAACCGCCATATTTACGGGGTAAAATCATACCACTTAAATCAGCAAGAGCAAGTTCTCTTAAATTTTCTAAAGTACCGCTTGCATAGGTTACTTTTCCATCTTTAAAATGAGCACCTTCTTCATCAACGCCAGCAGCACGCTCGGCAATTGAATTACCACAAATATCACCAGTTAATTCAAGGATTTTTTCCATGTTTGCCATAGCATCTTCGTAATTTTCTGGTGCGTAATCAAAATCTTTTTTTTGAGTATAATTGTCTTCTTGTATTTCTAGAATTTCTCTTAAGTCAAATCTATTAAAATGAAATTTTAAGTCTTCATTATCTGTGAAAAAATTTGGCATTTGTTCCTCTACTTCAATTTATGTTTGAATATTTCAATGAATTTTGGAATTACTTCTTCAGCTTTTCCAACAATACCGTAGTGAGCAATATTGAATATTGGTGCTTCGGGGTCAGAATTGATAGCAATAATCTTATTGGCTTCTTGCATTCCAGCTCGGTGTTGAATTGCTCCGGAAATTCCTATAGAAAAGATTAATTTTGGACGAACTGTAACTCCAGTTTGACCAATTTGTCTATCGTGACTAACAAAACCAGCATCTACTGCGGCTCTACTTCCAGCAACTTCGCCACCAACTGCATTGGCTAAATCATAAATAAGATTAAAATTCTCTTTTGTGTTCAACCCATATCCACCAGCAACAATAATTTGCGAACCCTTAAGATTAACTTTGCTTTCTTCGTGAAATTGCTCAACAACTTTAACTAATTCGTCTGTGGAATCCTCAATAAAATCAATTTGTTCAATTTTAATAGGATTTGGAGTTTCGAGTTTGTGCATTTCCATAACTCCCTCGCGAACAGTAGCCATTTGCACGGGATTATCTGGAGTAATAATTGTTGCAATAATATTTCCACCAAAAGCAGGTCTAATTTGAAGTAATAAATCTTTGTAATCCGTTTTTAGATAATTAACATCTTCAATTTGCAGTTCTGTGCAATCGGCTGTTAATCCACTAAGAGTGTTTGAAGCAACGCGTGGTGCAAGTCCGCGACCAATAACAGTAGCTCCAAATAAAACTATTCGAGGTTTATTTTCGTTTACCAATTTGTTTAACATTCGGCTAAATGGAAGCGGACGGTATTTATCCAATACTGGATGGTCAATTAAAATGGCAGAATCGGCGCCATAACTAAATGTAATTTCCGCAACATTTTTAACATTATATCCAAGTACAACTGCTTTTAGAACGCCGTTTAATCTATCGGCAAGTTTTCTACCTTTGCTTAATAGTTCGAGCGAAACATCGGCAGGTTTTCCATTATGTTGTTCAATAAAAACCCAAACTTCTTTTGTAACATTTTCCATATTCATTATCCCAATATGTGATCATTCAATAATTCATCAATTAAACCACCAATTCCTTCGTTGGTTGGTTCTATTTTTTTAGCGGCTCCACCAGAAAGGACAACGGATTCTACTTTGTGAACTTTGGTTGGTGAGCCGTGTAAACCAATTCTTGATTCATCAATATTGGATAAATCAGAAGTTGAGAGAGTTTCGATATACAAGTTTTTATCTTTGTATTCCAAAACTAATTCGTCCAAATAGAGCAATGAATTTTCATTTGCCATTTTTTCTAAATCAAGGAGAGTTTTTGCATTTTTGTATTTCATAATTTTCTTAGCAGAAAAAGGTCTTGGTTCTTTTACGCCTTTAATTACGGTTAACAAAATTGGTAATTGTGCATCAACAACCTCATATCCACCATCAATTTTACGTTTAATACGAGCAACATTATTTTGAATATTTTGAATTTCTTCAACATAAGTAACTTGAGAGAGATTCAATTTTTCGGCGGTTTGAGGACCAACTTGAGCAGTATCGCCATCAATAGCCTGTCTTCCTGCAAAAACAAAATCGAAATTGCCAACGTATTTAATAGCTTCGCTCAAAACGTAGGAAGTTGCAAGCGTATCAGAGCCAGCAAATTTTCTATCGCTTATTAAGTAGGCTTTATCGGCACCCATATAAAAACATTCTTTAAGCATATCGGAAGCACGAGGTGGTCCCATGGTAATTACGGTAACAGTTCCTCCGTATTTTTGTTTTACTTGAAGTGCAAGTTCAAGTGCTTCTTTGTCTTCGTGATTAAAAATGGCTGGTAATTTGGCTCGGTTAACAGTTCCATCGTCTTTCATTACTTTTCCAGAAATGTTTGCGGTATCAGGAACTTGTTTAACCATTACAATAGAATTATACATAGGCATACTCAATATTTTTTTTTGAATGATAGTGTAAAATAATAAAATAAGATATCATGTAAAATAATATAATTACGATTTAATTTGGTGTAATTTTTTGAATTGAGTTGGAGTTACATTTTCATATTTCTTAAAAAGTGTATTAAATGATGACTTTGAGTTGAAACCAGAATCTAAAGCAATAGCAAGAAGAGTAAAATTATTGTTTTCATCTTTAATTATTTCCTTTTTCACTTCGTCAATTCTATATTTATTTATAAAATCAAAAAAGTTCATTCCAGTCTTAGTATTAATTACTTCGGATAAGTTATGAGATGAAATGGTAATCATATCAGCCAAATCACCTAAAGTTAGTTTGTTTTGTTTATAGATTTTTTCAACTTCCATCAAATAAATTAGTTTTTGGAAATATTTGTCAGCATTTTCTTTGCTTAATCCAGATTTAAGATATTTTTCGTTAGTAATGTTTTCTTTTTCAATTTCGATTTTTTCTATCTCATCAAATTCGGTAAAAACCACAGATTTTGAAAACCCTAAATATCCCATTGCATAAATATATATGCCTGCAGTAATTGAAGAAATTCCAAAAGAATCTGAAACGCTTGAACTTGTGAGCAACAAAATATTTTCTATTGTAAAAACAAGATTTGTGATTATTCCTAAATAACTTGCATTTTTTAACCAATCCAGTTTAATGTGAACATTCGACGAAAAATGCTCGTTGATAAATGTCTCTCTTTTATTAGCTTTAATAACAGTAAAAGTTAAATAAAAATAGCCTTGTAGAATTAAAACCCAATTAAATATTACATATTGAAGAGGGTAGTTAGATAAAGTTATGTAATTTTGAAACCATGATATTTCTTGAAAACTCATAAAATAAAATTGTAATAAATACAATTTATATAAGAAGAAGGGCAAAAAATGTATCAAATCAAGTTTATCAAATTTTGTAAGTTTATCGGTTAGATATTTGGAATACAAAAAATAAAGCGGAAAAATTACTAATTGAATTCCCTCTAAAGTAAACATAAGTTTGGAATGCGATTGATAAAATCCTAAATCTGATAACCATAAATCAAGTAGCATTACACTAAAAGTAAGCATTAAAATCCAAAGAAACTTATTTGCATATAATTTGTTACTTTTTTGGAAAATTGTAAATGCAAGTGCAAGACCTTGAATTGCTCCAATGATTAAAACTAATCCAACAAAATCAATCTTCAAATGTTCTCTATAATTCTTTTAAAATGTTAAATAAAGTTATTAAAAGAGCAAAGAATCTACAAATTGCATTTGAAGATAGTTTTAGTTAGTTAAAATTCATATTCAACACCAAAAATTGGCAAAATACCCCATTGATAAACCATATCTTGTTTGTTTGTAATTTGATTCCAATAAATTGTTGCTACGTTTTCTCTATTATAGGCATTCCAAATACTTAAATATAGAACAAGATTTGAGTTGCTAAATGTAAATCTTTTGTCAACTCTTAAATTAAGTGAGTGATAAGCTGGATATCGTTCTTCATTTATTCTATTTTCGTCAATAACACCTCGATTTAGGTTTTCTGATTCCAGAATATTAAACGGAGTATAAGGTCTTCCACCAGCATAAATCCATCTAATGCTAAATTCCCAAGCAAAATTTGGTTTATAACCACCTTCAATGTTAAAGATGAATTGATTATCGTAAATTCTATTTTTCCAATTACCATTTAAACTTTTATATTTTGCATTAAAATATGATGCTCCAATTAGTCCATAAAAATCCTTTGCTAATTTCTTTTGTATTGTTAATTCAGCACCTATTGTTTTGGCTTCGCCATTATCCAAAAGTATATTTTTGTTTAATAAAGTTGCATCGTTATAATAAACTTCATCAATAAAAAATATTTCTGGTTGAAAAGTATCCATAGGAAAATTGGAGTAGTTTTTTTGATAAATCTCAAATTTAAGCAAAGTGCTTTCGGTTAATAACTGTTCTATTCCAAAAATATAATGCTGAGAAGATGGAATATTTAGATTTTTATTTGTTTCGTTAATAACTAAAAATTCGGATGGAAGTGATTGATAAAACACTCCTGACGAGAAATTCAATTTGGTTTGGTCGCTGAATAAATAAGAAAGCGAGAATCTTGGTGAAAATTTGAATTCATTTTGACTTGAAAAATAATCTGATCTTCCGCCCAATGTGAGTTCAAACCTATTTGTCAATTTGCTTGAGTAACTTCCAAAAACTGAAAGAATATTATTATTAGCATTTTCGTCAATTTTAAAAGACTCAAAAGGATTTCCAATAGCATCTGTGTAGCTCGAATACCAATTATTAAATTGAGAAATGGAATGTTTAGCTTCAATTCCAAATTTTAATGAATTTTGCTTATTAAATTGATAGTAGTTTATATTCCTAAATTGGAAAAACATTTCATTTGAACGATTATTTAAAATCAGATTTGCTGAGCCAGTTTCGTAAAAATCTTCTATATATTTCATTGAATTAAAAGAAACAGAAGTATTTGAATAACCATTATTGCCCCAAATAGAACGCCAATTTATACCAATTGTTGTTTGATAAATATCCTGATCACCATAAAATACCATTTTGTTATCAATTGCATTTTGTTGGTCAGAGTTCATATGGTCATCGCCAAAAACTCCAATTAGCATTATTTTGTTGTTTTTATCAATATCGTACACAAATTTTGACTCAATATCGCCATAAGTTGGCGCAACAGAAGAACCAACATTAATCATTTTGATAAGAAAATCTATATAACTTCTTCTAGCAGAAATAAGAAAACTTGAAGATTCTGAAATTGGACCTTCAATAATTCCACCAAAACCAGAAAAATTGAGATCTAATTGTCCATCAAATTCTTTCCTATTTCCTTCGCGGAACGAAATATCCATAATTGAAGATAATTTGTTTCCATAAATAGACGAAAATCCACCAGTAAAAAAATTAACATCTTCAATAAAATCGACATTTATCATTCCAATTGCACCTCCAGAAGCACCTTGGGAAGGAAAGTGATTTATATTTGGGATTTCTATATTATCGATGTAAAAAGTATTTTCAATTGGAGAACCACCACGAACTGCAAGTGTATTTGATTGGTCGTTTACTTGTGCAACACTTGGCAGGCTCATTAAAATTCTGCTAACATCACCCGCCGAACCTGGAGCTCGTCTTATTTCTTCTCCTGAAAAATTTATGCTGCTTATTTGTTGCTCGGTATTATTTTGGAAATATGAATCTTGCACAATAACTTCTTCTGATTCAATTGAACTCGATTTAAGTTCGCAATTAACGATTGTGGTTCTGTTTGTGCGAACAATAATATCAGTCTTGATAGCTGAATTATAACCAAGAAATGAAAATTTGAGGGAATAATTGCCAATTGGAACATTGTTGATTACAAATTTTCCATTATAATCGGTTGCACCACCAATATTGGAATTAAAAATTAGAACATTTGCCCCAATTAATTCGGTTTTTAATTCACCATCAATAATAAATCCCTCAATTTTTCCAACAAGTTTTGTTTCTTGCGAATAAATTGATTGAGTAAACATTTGAGAAAATAGTATAAAAAGTAGAACAATTTTGAACTTCATTTTGCATCCTTAAATTATTTTATTAACTCGGACAAAAATAAAAGCACAAAAATTATAATTCGCCCTAACCAATCGGTCTGAACTATAAAAGTAGAGGTTTTAAAATATTACTTTGAAATTAATCGATAAAGCCAATTGGGGAACATTCCAATAAATTTGGCACCTAAAACTGTTGGAAATGGAAATTGGACAATATTATTTTCGTTTTTTATTCCATTAATTATTTTGTCGGCGGCTTTTTCGGCAGAAATCATGAATGGCATTTTAAATTTATTTTGGTCGGTCATTGGAGTTTTTACAAATCCAGGCTTAATTGTAATTACTTTTATACCAAATTTTGCCAAATCGATAGCCAAACCTTCGGAAAAAATTGATAAAGCGGCTTTACTTGCACAATAAAAACCACTTCCAGAATATCCGCGATTATCCGCCAGCGAAGAAACGGGTGCTATAATTCCTTTTTTATTTTTCAACATTTGAGGAAGTAATTTTTCAATCCAATAAACTACACCTAAAAAATTTGTATTAATAATATCTTCGGCTATTTGTGAGCTAAAACTTTGTGGCGAAACGCTTTTTCCAATTCCAGAATTAAGAATCGCAAGATCAATATTTCCAAAAGTTTCGCTAATTTTATTGAAAACTTCTGCAACATTCTGTTTATCAGTAACATCATTTTTTAAGATTAAAATTTGTGCATTTTTATTATTTAATTGAGAAACCCAATTTCCAATTTTTTCATTTTGACGTGCTGTTAGAATTAAATTACAATCAATTTGAGCTAACTTTTCGCCAATTGCTTTTCCAATTCCAGAAGAAGCACCAGTTACTAAAATTGTCTTTTTTTCAAATGTCATTATTCTAAATTCCTTTATTTTTTGAAAATTTTGGAAAATACAAATGTTAATATAGCTTTTTTAATAGTAAATAAGATTAGGCAAAAATGTTAATTAATGACACATTGTTGATTTCCAGAGCTAAATGCAGGTTTATCATTTTAGAAGTTTAGAAATAGAATTATTCTTCCTTTATTTGATTTGCTGTAAATTTGGAATTCAATTCCATTTTCTCACAATCTTATCTTTGCTGTGTGAATGAATAAATAAATTGTCGTTTGTGAATATTTTTTGTAGTTTAAGTCAAGCAAATTGGAGTTAATATGACCTATACTATAATTTACGAAAAGATAAATGATGCTTCGTTGGGAGAAGGATATTTTTATGCTCACTTACCAGCACTCGATTTAACAACACACGGATTAGGAATAGAAGGAGCAAAAGCAGCAATTTTAGAATTATTAAAAATATGGATTGAAGAAAAGAAAGCAAATAATGAACCAATTATTCGCGAAGAAGAATCTTTTTATTCTAAAATAGAGTTGCAAGATGCCCTTTAAAGCAAAATTAGTTTTAGCTAAATTGCTTAAAGCCGGATTTATTGAAAAAAGACAATCTGGTTCGCATAAAATTTTAAGACATCCCGATGGAAGGCAAACTTACGTTGCAATGCACACAGATGATATTCCAGAAGGAACTTTCAGAAAAATATTAAAACAAGCAAACATTTCCTTAGAGCAATTCAAGGAATTATAAAACATTTTTTATAATTATTTTGTAGAAATAATTGCCACCTCAATTTCTACAACTGCCAGATAAGATAAAACAAACTAATTTTCTCGGTCTATTTTTATTTGAGTGAATTAAATCTACTAATATGTTCGTTAAAATAGTTTAACCAATTTGAATCTATTTCAATAAAATGGCTACATTCTGTTAAAGCAGAATCCAAACTCCAGTTTTGAACAATAATTCGATAAAACAAAATGAGTGCGGAAACTCTAATATTTCTGTGGCAATGGACAAGCACTTTTTTATCTTTGTTTTGTTCCATTACCTCAAAAAAACTTGTTAAAATTTGGTTGTTTAGTGTGTCAAAAGTCATTGGAATTTGATAATATTCCAAACCCAAATTGGAAACAATATTTCTTTCATCAAAGACATAAATCATTTCAAACTCGGGTCTAATATTAATTATAACTTCAAAACCAGCATCGGCAATTAATTTAAATTCATCTTCTCTTGGTTGCCCCGAAGTTGATAAATTTTCTCCATTATTTTTGAAATTCAAGATATTTTCAAGTTTACTCATCCGCTAAAATCCATTATTCTTCTTTATAATATCAATTAAAATTTAATTACTTAATATTGCTGATAAAAATAATGAATATAGCACAAATATGCTTTATTTATTGGCACGAAATTAGTATCTTAGCAAAAATTATTCCAAAAAAATATGTTGAAATTATGTTAAGTAACTTTGTAAATATAGAAAACGTTTTAGTTAGTAAGGAAGTTCTTCAAAAGAAATTTACTTGCGATTTAGATAAGTGTAAAGGCATTTGTTGCACAATGGAAAGTGAACTTGGTGCACCTTTGCTTGAAGAAGAAATTGCTCTTATTGAAGAAGTTCTTCCAAAAGTAAAAAAATATTTGTCAAAAGAGCAAATTGATGAAATTGAGAAAAATGGTTTTTACTTTGATATTGAAGGCGATTTAATGGTAAAAGCCATTAACAGTCGCGAGTGTATTTTTGCATATTACACAGGCGATATTGCAAAATGTGCGTTAGAAAAAGTTTATTATGAAGAAAAAACGAATTTCGTAAAACCACTATCTTGCCACTTATTTCCAATAAGAATAAACAAATTTGGTGGCGACGTGTTAAAATATGAAGTTTATGACGAATGCGTTCACGCCGTGGAACTTGGTAAAATTACTGAAATTGCAGTTGCTGATTTTTGCGAAGGCGGATTAAAACGCAAATATGGCGAAGATTGGTTCAATAAACTTAAAAATCAAAAGGTTAAATAATGTTATCATTTTCACAAAAATTATCACTATCTCAAAAGTTATCACCGCAACAAATACAATATCAAAAGTTGCTTCAACTAAATGTTATGTCGTTAGAACAACGAATTCAAGAAGAAATGGAGCAAAATCCTTTGCTTGAGGAAACTCTTTTGGAAACTGAAGAGTTAATAAGAGAAACGGATGATTCAGATTCAAATGATTCGGACGATGATTATGATTCAGATTCTGATAGTGATGATTATGATGTTGAAGATTATATGAATGAAGGCGATTTGGATTCCGACAGACTTAATTCAAGTGCTGATGAAGAAGATAAATCGCGACCAATTGCTCCTTCAAAAGTTTCAATTACAGATAGTTTGTTAGACCAACTTCATCTTTTGGAATTGCCTGATGAAATGATAATTCTTGGTGAAATGATAATTCAAAGTTTGGATAAAGATGGCTACTTAAAATTAAAACTGGAAGATTTGCTTGAAGATTTGGAAATGTTTGACCATATTAAAGTTGATTTTGACGATGCAGAAAAATTGTTAAAAAGAATCCAAATTTTTGACCCAATTGGAATTGCATCTCGAAATTTGCAAGAATGCCTTTTAGTTCAGCTCGAAAATTTAGATTATGACGCATATTATACTTTTTTGGCTAAAGATGTTTTAACAAATCATTACAACGATTTTGTTAATAAACGCTATATTTCTATTGAAAACAAACTAAATTTTACTGATGACACTTTGAAAAAAGTGCTTGATTTAATTCACAGATTAAATCCAAAACCTGGTGAAGGAACAATTACATCGGAAGAAGCAAATCAAATTACTCCAGATTTTACGGTTGAAAAAAATGGAAAGAATTTTATTGTTTCGCTAAACGATAAAAGTGCTCAATCGCTTACTATTAGTTCAACTTATCTTGAATTACTCGATTCCAACAAGCGAAAACGCAAAATTAATGACCGCCAAAAAGAAACTCACAAATTTTTACGTGAAAAATTTGAATCGGCAAAATGGTTTATTGCTTCAATTCAACAACGAAGAAATACTTTAATGCAAATAATGAAAACAATTGTTGAAAAACAGCACGAGTTTTTTGAAATAGGACCAAGGGCACTAAAACCAATGATTTACAAAGATATTGCTGACGAAATTCAAATGGATATTTCCACAATTAGTCGCGTTGTTAATGGAAAGTATGTGCAAAGTCCTGTTGGAATTCACGAACTTAAATATTTTTTTAGTGAAGGACTTGAAACGAGTTCGGGCGAAGATATTTCGAACAAGCATATTAAAATTCTGCTAAAAGAGTATATTGACGGCGAATCTAAAAAAAATCCGCTCAGCGATGATAAATTGAAAGAATTATTGAACGAAAAAGGAATTTTAATTGCTCGAAGAACGGTTGCAAAGTACCGCGAAGCAATGATGCTTCCCGTTGCACGTTTGCGAAAGGAAATGTAGTTTGTTTTTTGATGCTTTAATAATAACATCAATGTTCTCAATTTTTGCAGTTTCCCATTCAATTTTGGCTTCGCATAAGTTAAAAACAAAATTAGCAGCTGTTTTGGGCGAAAAAATAGCTTTTTATCGCTTGTTTTATAATATTTTTTCGACTTTGTTTTTTCTGGTAATCTATTATTTTCTTCCAAAACCCGACTTTTTAATTTACGATTTGCCTTATCCTTTCGATTTTGCAATCGTGTTTTTGCAAATTATTGCTGGAATTTTTCTAATTTGGACTGCAAAATTGATTAATTTGAAAGAATTTGTTGGAATTTCGCAAGTTATTCGTTTTTACAAAAAAGAATATAGTTTGGATGATTTGGATGAAAAATTGGAATTAAGAATTGAAGGACCATTTAAAATTTCCAGACACCCTATTTATCTTTTTTCAACATTATTTTTAATCTTGCGTCCAATGATGGATTTCTTTTATTTGATTTTTCTTCTGAATATGATACTTTATTTTTACATCGGTTCGTATTATGAAGAAAAAAAATTATTAACGATTTTTGGAAGTGATTATGCAGAATATCAGAAAAACGTTCCAAAAATTTTTCCAAAAATAAAATTGTGGTCTTAAATGAAACATTTACTAAAATTATTTTTATTCGTTTTTATATCATTTTCATCAATTTTTGCTCAGCAAGAAGAAGACAAAATTATAGCGGAAGTTGGTCCAATAAAAATTACTTTAAGTGAATTCAAAAAACGCTATGAAATGATTCCTCAAATTGGACGTCACATAAAAGGACGTGAAAATAACTTGAAAGCTGAGACTTTATACTCAATTATTGCCGAGAAACTTTGGGCTTTGGAATCGGAAAATCTTGGCTTTGATTCGACAGATATTATGAAATTATCGTTCCAAAATGTTAAAGATATGAATTTACGCGACGCACTTTACCGCCGTGATATTATGGATAAAGTTGTAATTTTGGAAGAAACCATTGCCGAAGCCAAACGAAGAGCACTTTATTATTTAAATACAAAGTTTATTCATTCAATGGACGAAAATGAAATAAATGATATTTCTAAAAAAATCAAAAATGGTACGTCGTTCGATTCAATTTTGGTTAAACGTGCAGAATATTCGTTGCAAAAAAATGATTTTTATCAAATTCACTTTGGACAAATGGCAGAATTTGCCGAAAATGAACTTTTTAATCTTAATTTATATGATGTTTCAAAGCCAATAAAATCACCCGAAGGATTTTACATTTTTAAAATTTATTCGGTAGAAAATGAAATTATTGAAAACGAAAAACAAGCAAAAAATATGCTTCAGAACGTAAATCGTGTTTTGGATGCAAGAGCCAACGAAAATGTTTATCAAAAATTTTATAAAACTTTCTTTCCTGGCAGAGAAGCCAAAACGGATGGCGAAATGTTTTGGAGTTTATCGAACAAGTTGATTACTAAAGTAATAAAACGTAGTGATTCAGAAAAAGTGAAACCAGGCGAAACAATCCATTTAGATTCGCAAGATTTTATGGATATTAAGAACGAATTTGGAAATGATTCACTTGCAATGCCGTTTGTTTTCCTCAAAAATGAAACAATTTCACTAAAACAATTTATTTATTCATTCACTTTTCAAGGTTTTTACACAAGTTTTACTGACCCAAATAAAATTCGAGCCCAATTAAATAGTCGCGTAAAACTATTTATTGAACAAGTATTTTTAACAAAAGAAGCTGAAAAAGAAGGCTTGGAAAATCTTCCAGAAGTAAAAGAAGATATAAAAATGTGGCGTGATAATTATCTTGCAACTCTTTATAAACAAACGCTTTTCGATTCGTCAAAAGTATCTGATAAAGAAATAGAGGAACATTATGCAAAATCTAAATCAATTGGATCTTCGCAGACGCTAATAAATGTTATTGAAATAACTTCCAACAATTTGGATGAAATTGTAACAATATTTGATCAATTGGATAACGGAGCTGATTTTAAAGAAATTGCTGCTTCATATTCGCAAAATGAAAGCGGATTTGTTACAACAAGTTCAAAAGGGGAAATTGGGCAAATTGCAAAAGATTTAGTTGTTGGAGAGGTTTACGGTCCATTAGAAATTGAAAATAAATACGTGATTTTTAAGCTAATTGATAAAAAAGAGGAGATTATAAATCTTCCAAAAGAATTTGATGAAATTAAAGCCGAAATAAAAAAAGAGTTAAAAGGACAAAAACTTAGCAACAAAATGATTGATAACACAGTAAAGCTTGCCAACAAATATGGCGTAACCGTTAATGAAAAATTGCTATTTAATTTGCCCGTAACTAATTATAATATGATGGTTTATCGTTATATGGGTTTTGGCGGAAGGTTACTTGCCGTGCCTCTAACACCAACTTTTATTGAATGGGTTGGACAATGGCAAAAAAGCAAACAAGATTTACCATAAAATAGATTTTATAAATTGCTTAGTTTTGCAATTAAGAATTGGAGAAAAAATGAAACGAAAAATTAGATCAACAACAATACTTGGACTTATTCACAATGGACAAGCTGTAATTGGTGGTGATGGACAGGTTACTTTAGGAAACACTGTTGTTAAACGTAACTCAATGAAAATTAGAAAGCTTTATAATGGAAAAGTTCTTTGCGGATTTGCGGGTTCTGCCGCCGATGCTTTTACATTACTTGGAAGATTTGAAGAAAAATTGGAACAATATAGAGGCAATGTTAATCGCTCGGTTGTTGAACTTGCAAAAGATTGGCGAACTGATAAATATCTACGTAAGTTGGAAGCTATGTTAGCAGTTGTTTCAGCAGAAAATTCCTTTATTGTTTCTGGAACTGGTGACGTAATTGAACCAGATGATGGAATTGTAGCAATTGGTTCTGGTGGAATGTATGCTCTTGCAGCAGCAAAAATGCTTGTTAAACATAGCAGTCTATCAGCAAAAGAAATTGCTTCCGAAGCACTTAAAACTGCTGGTGAAATTTGTATTTATACAAATAATAACATCACTGTTGAAGAAATTGACAAATAAATTTATGAATAACGAAATTTGGATAAACTGAAAAAATATCCAAAATTCTTTGAAACACAAGGTTGTATAATGAAATACTTAAATGGTAATTTAACTCCATCTCAAACTGTTGCCGAACTTGATAAATATATTATTGGTCAAAACGAGGCAAAACGTGCAGTTGCAATTGCTCTTAGAAACAGATGGCGCCGTCAAAATGTTGACGAAAATTTACGCGACGAAATTATGCCCAATAACATAATTTTAATTGGACCAACTGGAGTTGGGAAAACAGAAATTGCAAGAAGATTGGCAAAGCTTTCAAATGCACCTTTTATTAAAGTGGAAGCATCAAAATTTACTGAAGTTGGCTATGTTGGTCGCGATGTTGAATCGATGATTAGAGATTTAACCGATATTGCTGTAAATATGGTAAGCACAGAAAAAAAAGAACAAGTTCAAGAAAAAGCAGATATTCTTGCTGAAGAACGTATTCTTGATATTTTAATTCCACCAGTAAAAAAGGTTTCTGCACAAAATACGGAAACACAAGTTGATGAAAATGGAGAAGAAATAAACAACGAATCACTTCAAAACGAAAAAACTCGCGAATGGATGCGAGAAAAGCTAAGAAGCGGTAGCATGGATGAAAAAATGATTGAATTTGACATAAATGCACCTTCAATTGGAGTTCAAGTTATGGGTCCAATGGGTATGGACGACATGGGAATGAACATTCAAGAAATTGTTAGTAGCATGATGCCAAAGAAAAAGAAAAAGCGAAAAACTACTATCGAAAATGCTCGCAAACTTTTATCGCAAGAAGAAGCTCAAAAATTGATTGATATGGATGCTGTGCAAAGTGAAGCTATTAAACGAGTTCAAGAAACTGGAATGGTTTTTATTGATGAAATTGATAAAGTTGCTGGCTCAACCGAATCACGCGGACCAGACGTTTCTCGTGAAGGTGTTCAACGCGATTTGCTTCCAATTGTTGAAGGCTCAACGGTTAACACTAAATATGGACAAGTGAAAACAGACCATATTTTATTTATTGCTTCGGGTGCTTTTCATGTTTCAAAACCTTCCGATTTAATTCCTGAATTGCAAGGTAGATTTCCAATTAGAGTTGAGCTAAAAAGTTTAACTGAAGAAGATTTTATCAAAATTTTAACAATTCCAGAAAACGCTCTTTTGAAACAATATGCGGCTCTTCTTAAAACTGAGGGGGTTGATGTTGAGTTTTCACCAGAAGCTATTTCAGAAGTTGCAAGAACCGCAGCTTATGTGAATGAAGAAGTTGAAAATATTGGAGCTCGCCGATTACATACAATTTTAACAACGCTGTTAGAAGATATTTTATTCGATTTACCCGACAAAATGTATGCAAAATCTATTGTTATTGACGGTAAATTAGTAAATACTAAATTGGATGCAATTGTTAAAAATCGTGACTTAAGTAAATACATATTATAAAATAAAAAATGGTCTCTTTTTGAGACTTTTTTTTTGTAACAATTTTTTAGTTTATCAGTCTAAAGTTAAAAATTATAGGAGTTTATTTGAAACATTTTATTTTAACTTTTCTTTTTGTAACCGCTTCAATTTTTGCTCAAAATGAAGATGCACTAGACACAATACATTTTGATTGTTCAAATTGGAGTTTGGATATTCCAACATCCAATTCTGGAATTAGTTTTGGAAATTCGCAAAATTTTAATGGCTTACGATTTAACTATCGCGATTGTAATGTTGGAACTATTAATGGACTTAATTTCACAATGTGGGAGCCACAATCAGTCGTAAATTCCGAAGTTAATGGTATTTCGTTTGGAATTGCTCCTGTTGCTACTCGCTTAAACGGAATAAATATTGGTCTGGCTGCCGTAGTAGCGGAAGAGGAAATGAATGGAATTAACTTTGGTTTATTTTCCGCCGTTTCGGATGGTTATATTCGTGGAATAAATATTGGCGGATTTGCTCTTGTTTCCGAAAATGAAATGCTTGGAATTAACTTAGGCGGACTTGCTCTCGTTTCCGAAAACGCAATTTCTGGCTTTAATTTTGGCGGTTTTGCGTTGGTAGCAAACCAAGGCATAACTGGAATTAATCTTGGCGGACTTGCTATTGTTTCTGAAGGAAATATTCGAGGAATAAACTTAGGTGGTCTTGCTCTCGTTGCAGAAGAAAGTGTCACAGGAATTAACTTCGGTGGTCTCGCCTCTGTTGCTGGTGGAAATATAACTGGCATTAATTTTGCCTCTTTAGCTTTAGTTTCCGAAGGTTCAATCGTTGGATTCAATTTTGGCGGTTTAGCTGTGGTTTCACGTGCAGGAATTACTGGAATTAATATTAGCGGTTTGGCGCTTGTTTCAGAAAATAGCATAAAAGGATTAAATTTTGGTGGACTTTCAATTGTGAGTGGCAATAGCAGCCTTTACGGTTTAAGTATTACTTTAGGTCAAATTAAAGTAGCTAATTCGGTTTCTGGAGTTGCTATTTCTGGATATAAAACAGATACCAAAAACTTTACTGGAATGAATTTTACATTGGGCTGGACAGAATTTGATAATATAACTGGTTTTACTTTAGCTGGATATAACAAAATATATAATAATCAATCTGGTTTGGCTATTGGAATTGTTAACTTTGCCGAAAAATTAAATGGCTTCCAAATAGGACTTATTAACATCGCTAATAATAACTCTGGAATATTCAAAATATTACCATTTTTGAACGTACATTTATAAATATTTTTTGTAGAATTATATTTTTTAGTTGCAGAAAATTAACAAAGTCCCTATATTTGGACTCTTAAAAAATGCTGGTGTAGCTCAGTTGGTAGAGCAGCTGATTTGTAATCAGCTGGTCGGGGGTTCAAATCCTCTCACCAGCTCAAAAAAAGCTCGATTTTGTAATGAAATCGGGCTTTTTGTTTCTAAAAGAATTCAAAATCCCGCTGATTATTCAAATCCCACTACGGACTTTCCTATGGACTTTTAGCTCATATCTGTCAATCCTCTAAGGAGACCAAAACTAAAATACTTTATCTTAAAGTTTAATATATCTCGATTTAAGTCCGAAAATGTAAAAATTTAAAAATCCTTGCCAAATAAATCATTGTTCTTTTTCAAATACGAAGCAAATCGGCGACTTATTTGAATCTTCTCTTCCATATTTTTCACTTTGATACTATGTGAATAATTTTGTCCTTTTTCCACATGTTCAATGAAACTTGTATTTACAATTATCGATCTACTTACTTGAATAAAAGAATCATTTGGAAGGCATTTTTCCCATTCCCAAAGGTGTTTGCTTGTTAAACCTCGCAAACCTTTATTTGTCACAATTTGTGTATAATGTCCAGAAGCTGTTATTTTTATTATAGAATCGACTTTTACAAAATAATATCTGTAATTTATTTGAAGATAAATTGAATCTTGATTAGTTAGCAAAAATTCCTTCTTCATTGTCGGTTCTGCGTTTTCTTCAAGACGATTTAGAGCAATTTTTAATCTTTCTGGGTTTACTGGTTTTAATAAATAGTCGCAAGCATTTACGTCAAAAGCTCGCAAAGCATATTCATCAAATGCAGTTACAAAAATTACTTTTGCTTTAATATTCAACTTATCGAATAAATCAAATCCAGTTTCGCCTGGGAATTGAATATCCAAGAAAATTAAATCGGGATTGTACTTTTCGATTGCTTCAGTTGCGGTTTTAATGTTTTTTGCTTCTGCAACTACGTTTATGTTTGGATAAACCGAAAGAATATCAATTAAATCAGATCTTGCATATTTTTCATCATCTACTATTAAAGTTTGGAATATTCTATTCATTTAATTCCATTGAAATTGATTGTTATTCTAGCCAAAACGAAATCGCTCTCTTTCTGAATTTCAAAAGAGTGTTTGCTTGGAAAGTGATGTTCTAAACGTTTCTGAATATTTCGTAACCCAATTCCAGTGCTAATTGAATTGTTTGTGGAATTATTTTCAACCCATTTGCCAGAATTCTTTACTTCTATTACCAAATTATTTTCAGCTATTTTAGACTTTATTAAAATATTTAAAGGCAATGGACTTGTTTGCATTCCATGCTTAACTGCATTTTCAACCAAAGGATGAATTAGAAAAATGGGAATCATAAATTCCTCTGTTGCTGGAGAAATATCAAATTCAACCAATAAGTCTTCATCAAATCTAGTTTTTTCAATATTCAGATATTGCTTAATTATCTCAATTTCGGAGATAAGATTAACTTCGTTGTTCTTTCCTTCAAGTAGTGAGTATCGCAAAAATTCCGAAATTTGAGTTACCATTTCTTTTGCCTTTTTTGGCTCAACAGAAATTAGTCCACGCAAAGAACTTAATGTGTTAAAAAGAAAGTGCGGATTTAGCTGATATTTTAACAATTCCAATTGCGATGATTTTAACAAAGCACGTTCTTTTTCCAATTCAAATTTTTGATTATACCATTCCTCCCAAATCTTGTAGCCTATATAAAGACTGCTCCAAAGTAAAACTGAAATAACATTTATTTCAAACAAATGAGTAATAACAAATAATGGAACTAAATTGGGTTGGCTTTCCATAAAAAAAGGAGGAATTAGAAAAAAGTATGTCCAAATTAAAGCTGTGAAGGAAGAAAATAGTAAAACAACAAGCGTTAATGAGAGCAATTTGAATTTATAAACTGAAAACTTTTTGTAGAAAAAACGAAGGAACGAGGTTAATAGAAATCCAACAAAGTTTATAAAAAAAACATTTTTGAAAAAGACTTCTAAATTTGGAATATTTTCGGCATTTATAATCCAACTTTCAATAATAATAATTAACCAAAATATGGAATGAGTTATCCAAAATTGAACATTGCGTTTTGCTAAAATCATCTCAATAAATCTGGGAAACTTCATTACTTTTTCCAAAAAAAATATTTGTTTTAATATTGATGTAAAAGTATAAATTATTCCTCAATTTATTTAAAGAAATATCCAGAAATTTAACCACTTACGAAAGAATTTAACCACATAGGAAACAGTTTCTCATTTATTAAAACTAATGCAGTATTTTTTCGTCAAAAAAACGATTTTATAATTAATTTGAGATAGCAAATTGAAAGTGAAAAATATATTTGATGTATTTATAATTTTTCTTCTGTTTTTAGCTACTAGTTCATCGCAAATAAAGGGTCAATGTACGCCGTATTTAGGGCAGACTGTGCCAACAAATATTGCAAAAAGATTTCCTCCATCAAATTTTCTTCCAACAGCAACTTGGTGGTGGCAAAGTTCGCCAGTTTTTTCTCCAGATGGAACCGAAATGTATTTTGTAAAATATATTCTAAGCACCGAATCGCATGAAATATGGTTTACTAAGTGTACTAATTTGAAATGGAGCCCTGCCGAAAAAGCGTCCTTTTCAATAGGTGCTTATAATGCAAATCCTTTGTTTTTGAAAAGCAATGACACGCTATATTTCTATTCAGAACGTCCAGAAGGTTTTATCTTTTACGTAACGCGCAATTCAAGCGGTTGGTCAGAACCGATTGCTTTAGATATTCCAATTCCAGAAAATAAAAGAGGATATTACTTTTCGTTAAGCAATAATAAAAATGCCTATTTCTCAATGTTGGACGAAACTGTTTCTTCTAATAATATTTGGGGAACTGCCGATATTTATGTCTCAAAATTCATTAATGGAAAATATGATTATCCAGAAAAGCTAGGCACTTCAATAAATAGCGAGATTGGAGAATTTGTTGGATACATTGAACCTAATGAAAAATTCTTGATATTCAGCTCTACAACCAGCAAAGGATTTGGTGCAAATGATATGTATCTGTGCAATAGAAAGTCTGACGGAACTTGGGACACGCCCATAAATTTGGGAAGTAAAATTAACTCAACTAATGATGATTTATACCCTGTTATTTCTAGCGACGGAATGTATTTTTTTTATGTTACTTTTAAAAATGGTGATTACGGATACACACCTTATTGGATTAAAGCAGATGTGATTTACGATTTAGTTACAAATGTTGATGAGGAGCTTGGCAATAATATGCCATCTATGTTTAAGTTAATGCAAAATTATCCAAATCCATTTAACCCAAACACAATTATTGAGTACTCAATACCGAGAAATGAGTCTGTTTCATTAAAAGTTTTTGATATTGTTGGAAATGTAGTTGAAGTCCTAGTAAACGAAAATCAGAAAACCGGTTATTATCAATCACAATTTAATGCAAAAAATTTGTCATCCGGAGTTTATTTCTGCCAATTTATAGCAGGTAATTATAAAGAAACAAAGAAAATGACTTTGATTAAGTAGAGTATTTTTAAAAATAATTATGGAATTTTTATGAATCGTAAAGAAATTTATTCGATTTGTTTTTTTGGATGTTATAATAACAATAGCTGTTTCATGCAAAAGCGAACAGATAACAGAACAAACAAATATAAATGCAGATAGTAGTTTAACTGATTATGAAGGCAATGTTTATAAGGTTAACTTAAAGATTAATAACAGACCTAGAAGAGTATTAAATTCCGATTTGTCTTTAATGTTTTTCTAATTAATATAAAACTGCCGCACTTAGTGGTTGAATTTACCAAATAATAATGGCAGTTGTTATTGTACTCACAATTTATAATAGATGGAGAAAGTAAAATGTTCAAAAATTATACGCTTTATTTCGTGATAGTTCTTTTAATATTTTCATCTTCAATAAAGGCACAATGGGTAAAATGTGGCGGGTTTTCTAATGAAGATGTCCGCTGCCTAATAACACATGATGATAATATTTATGCAGGAACAATTGATAAAGGAATTTATGTCTCTTCCGATAATGGAACTATCTGGACAAGAACCTCTTTGAATAATTTAACTTTATGGGCTTTTGTTAGTGTAGGAAATACTTTGTATGCAGGCACAGATGGAAGTGGTGTCTTTGTATCTACAAATAATGGCATAAGCTGGGCCCAAACTTCATTAAATAATAAACATGTTTTATCTTTGACAAATATTGGGGAAAATATTTTTGCTGGAACAGTTAGCGGTGTTTATTTTTCTACTAATAGTGGAACAAGCTGGACTTTGACTTCTTTGGGTAATAAACAAATTCTTGCGCTAACAACTCTTGGAAATAATTTGTATGCAGGCGTAGCCCACGAAGGAATTTACATGTCCACAAACATGGGCATTAATTGGGAAAAAACGTCTTTCCCTGGAGATGCATGGTCTTTTGCAAAAATAGATAATATTTTATTTGCAGGAGGCTTTTATGGTGGTGTATTTCTTTCCATAAATGAGGGAACAAGTTGGTCGCAAATTACATTAGACGGTACAACAGTTTATTCTATGGCCGCTTCTGGTAGCAATGTATTCGCGGGGACTTATCAAAAAGGAATTTTTCTTTCCAAAAATAACGGAGTAGATTGGAACGAAATAAACCAAGGATTACCGGCTGGTATTACAGTTAAAGCTATACAAGTTAAAGATGGATTTGTTTATGCCGGAACAGAACAAGGAGTCTACCGTCGTTTAATGACCGAAATTACTGGAGTAGAAAATATCTCATCAGAAGTACCAGAAAAATATTCTTTGCATCAAAATTATCCCAATCCTTTTAATCCATCAACCATAATTAGCTACTCAATACCAACTAAAAGTGTCGTTTCCTTAAAAATTTACGATTTGCTTGGAAAAGAGATAACAACCCTGGTTAATAGAGAGCATGAAGCGGGAGTTTTTCAAACAAAATTTGATGCCACCGAATTATCATCAGGAATTTATTTTTATAAGTTAAATACTAATCACTATTCGGAAACAAAGAAAATGACTTTAATAAAGTAGTATATTTTTAAAAAAATAATCTGATGGAGTTTTTATGAATCGCAAAGAAATTTATTCGATATGGTTTTTAGTTGTTTGGATAACAATAGCTGTTTCATGCAAAAGCGAACAGACAACAGAACAACCAAATATAAATGCAGATAGCAGTTTAACTGATTATGAAGGCAATGTTTACAAGGTTAAAAAAATTGGAAACAGTTTTTGGATGGTTGAAAACTTTAGCGCACTCAAAACGAAAGATGGACAAGTACTAGAAAGAGTTTATTCATTTAATAACGATAATAATCTAGCGCTTGAATATGGTAGATTATATACATGGAATGCAGCTGTTGAAGCTACTCCAAGCGGTTGGCATTTACCAACCAAAGAAGAATGGGAAGAATTAATCAATTCATTTGGAGATTCTCAAATTGCTGGTGGAAGATTAAAAGAAATTGGGACAGAGCATTGGAATAGTCCAAATACAGGAGCAACCAATACATCTGAATTCTCTGCAATTGGAAGTGGTTTTCGTGGAACAGATGGGGTTTCATATGATTTGAAAAAGCATGGTTCTTATTGGGGTTCAGCAAATGACAAGCAAGAGCCATTTTGCGTTTATCTTTATTACAATTCTGCTAATGTAATCTCTGAAATTAGTCCAACTGATAAAACTTCGGGAATTGCATTTGCAGTTAGGTATGTAAAAAATTAATTTAACTAAAAAAAAGGAAGTGAATTATGAAAATTAGACGAATAACAAAAGCATTCATTGTACTGCTTAGTATTTTAATTATTTCATCAACAGCAACGTTTTCACAATGTATTCCATATCTTGGTCAATCATTCCCTGGCAATACTCCAATGAGGTTGGTTCCAGATAGCATGGTTGCTAATGCTGAATGGCAATATCACGGAACTCCAACATTTTCACCTGACGGAAACGAAATGTATTATGCTATTTACCGATTTAATCCTAGTAGAATTGAAATATGGTTCACAGAATGTATTAATGGAAATTGGACAGCCCCCAAAAAAGCACCATTTTCGAATGACAATTATGGGAATAACAATCCATATTTTTTAAGCCATAAGGATACTTTGTATTTCCTTTCACCTCGTTCAAACGGTTTTATTTTTAAAGTCACAAGAAGTAATGGCATTTGGTCATCGCCTATTCCTTTGAACTTAAGTATTCCTCCTGGTTATTCTACAGGCTGGCAGTTTTCTATTGCAGATAATGGAAATATTTATGCTGAGCTTAGTAAGAGTGGACAAGAAGATATTTATGTTTGGCGTTTTGTTAGTGGTTCGTACAAATCAGCAGAAAAATTGAGCACAATCTGTAGCACAGAATTAGATTTTACCCCATATATAGATCCTACTGAGCGGTTTATTATGTTTGCATCTAGGCGATCTGGTGGTTTCGGTAATACTGATATTTATATAAGTAAAAAGAACTCCGATGGAACTTGGGAAACACCTATTAATTTGGGTGCAACAATTAATTCTGGGGATGTAATTTCACCAATTATTTCACGTGATGGTAAATATTTTTTCTTTGAAGCTTGGATGCCAGATGCGGCAGGTGGAAACCCTTATTGGGTAGATGCAAATGTTGTTTTTAATCTTATCGAAGAAGCTTCGTTAGTCACAGATTACGACGGGAACAAATACAAAACTATAAAAATCGGCGAACAGATTTGGATGGCAGAAAATTTAAGAAGCACTCATTACAGCGATGGAACACCAATTTCATATTTCAATTACGATAATGATACTGCAAACATTCCGATATATGGAAGATTGTATTCATGGGCTGCAGCTATGAATGGTGCCGAAAGCTGCAATACTAATCCAGGCAACGTTCAAGGCGTTGCTCCTGTTGGTTGGCATCTGCCAAGTAAAGCGGAATGGCAAAAACTTGCAACTTATCTAGGAGGAACTAGCCTTGCTGGTGGAAAAATGAAAGAAGTTGGTAATGCACATTGGTTAAATCCTAATACAGGTGCAACAAATGAAAGCGGGTTTGCATCTCTTCCTGCTGGAATGTTTGCCTTTTGGCAAGAATTTCAATGGAAGGATAGTCATAGTGCATTTATCACATCAACAGATCAATCAGTTCCAAATCACCCAGCGGTATCAGGAATTCAATTAAGTTATGATAATGAAGAAATGAACATAGGAGAATTTCATCCAGATGATGCATTATCTGTCCGATGCGTAAAGGATGAATCATCAACAGATGCCATTGAAGAAGAGGAGCTACCAAATAAGTATGGATTATTTCAGAATTATCCAAATCCATTTAATCCTTCAACAAAAATAAAATATGAGATAAATGAACAGTCGCATGTAAAGTTGAGGGTGACAAATATTTTAGGGGAAACAGTTTTTAATGCCGTTGATGAGATTAAAGAAGCTGGAGTTTATGAATATAATTTTAATGCAGCCAATCTTTCGAGTGGAATATATTTCTACCAGTTGAATGCAGGAAATTTTAGAGATATTAAAAAAATGGTACTATTGCGGTAAGAATTTATGAAAAGAAAAATTGTATTTATTGCGATAATGTTAATTCAATTATCAAATTTGTTTGCTCAAGACAAGAACAAACAAGAAACCTTACATTCTAATTCGTTTATCGAAAACACGAAAGTATTTTTTGATAATTCAGCGATTGAATCAATATTTCTTTATCCAAATGAAATTCTAAAAAATGTCGATTCTTGTTGGGAAAACAATAAAGCATTCAATCTCACAAAAAAATGGCATTTAAGAAATAAAATAGAAATTCCCTTTGATAGTTGGAGAAATAGCATAGAGGAAATATCCGAACAAAATTTGGAAGAAAGAAAAAGTCAAATAGCCTATTTAAATTCTCAAAAAATAATGGATAGTAGAAAAACCTTTTGTGAAAAAGTTATTCCACACATTTTCTCATTTTTACCTCAAAATACTTTTGCTATTAAGTCAAATATATTTCTTTTAACTGGCACTGTTCCATATGCATTCGCAAACTCTGGAAATATTGTAATTGATGTTGCTTCGCCAAATTTTGATAAAAATCCCGAAAGAATATTGAACATTTTAGTACATGAAGTATTTCATATTGGATATTTCAATACATTGGTTAATAGAATGGAATATGAATATGAGAACGACAAATATGATTATTTGGCAGAATATTTATTTATGGAAGGATTGGCAAATTACGTTTCATATAAAGCACAAGATTATTTCCCAAATCATGAATTTGACGATTATTTAATGCTTGAAGACGATGGAGAAGTAAAAAATCATATTGAAAAAATAAATGAAATGTTTTCTGAATCGGACGATTTATCAATGAGTGAAGTGAAACAAATGTCTTGGGAAATAGGGGTTGAGGAAAGAGGTTATTATGTTGTTGGAGCTTATATGGCAAAAATGATTGACGAAAAACTTGGTCGAGATTCGCTAATTATTACTATTTCTAATGGTCCTCGCAAATTTATCACAACATATAATTCAATAGCAGAAAACGATAGAAAAATAATTGAATTCCAAGCACCAAAAGAAATTTCAAGTTATCAGAAACTAAGATTAGCATTGACAAAAAAAGATTATCAAGAATTTGAAAAGATAAAAAATGAGTTAATTAATAGTGATAGTCCATTAACAACAAAATTTGAGAACAAAATTAACGAATATGGCTATGCGTTTATGAAAATAGAAAATTTAGATGCTCTTAAATTGTTCGAATTGAACACAATTTTATTCCCAAATTCTTCAAACGTTTATGATAGTTTGGGCGAAGCTAAAATATTTTTTGCAAATAAGGTGAAAGAATAATAATTAAGATATAATTTGAGTATTTGTATAAGAATTAAACATAATTGCATTTATTAGAATGACAAAGAAAAACATTGTATATATTTTTATGTATAAAAATATTACTTTAGGACAAAATGATTAGCTCAAAATATAGCCTTGATTGATGTGGAGAGAAATATTTGCCAAGAGACTTAGGCAATTATATTAATTATCCCATTTTAGGGATTGTTAAAAGTGTTATGTAATTTAAGACTGAGTAATAGAGATTTATTTTTAAATCATACGGAATTTAAATTTATCAACGAGGAATTGAAATGAAAAATCTCAGCAAATATAGAATGATTATTCTAACGGGACTATTACTGTTAAACTTTATTTCATGTTCGGATGATAATATAACAAATTCAAAGATTACAGTTAATAATGAAAAATTGGAAGCGGCTTTCGTAGAAGCGCAGCAGATTAACAACCTTAAAAGTTTCGTCATATATCATAATGGAAAAATAATTAAGGAAGCCTTTTTTAATGATGGTGGCGAAGAAATACCTCACGATGTAAGATCGGTTACGAAAAGCGTAATTAGTTTGTTAGTTGGAATTGCGATTGAAAAAGGTCTTATTCAATCTGCCGAGCAACCCATCGGTGATTTTTTACGTCCGATTTATACCAACATATCAAACGAAAAAGCTAATATTAAAATTAGTCATCTTTTAACAATGAGCAGTGGAATTGAGTGGTACGAACTTGGTGGAATTGGTTATAATGATTGGATCAATTCAAACAACCAGGTTCAATTTGTTCTTGAAAAGCCTTTCAATTCACAGCCAGGACAAATTTTCAATTACAATTCTGGAGCCCTTCACCTGCTTTCGGTAATTATTACTCAGGCATCAGATATGTCAACAATGGATTTTGCGAAAAAATATTTGTTTGCACCTCTAGATATTGGTAATAGAAATTGGTCAACAGATAAACAAGGCTATAATAATGGAGGTGCTGGTCTGCAAATTACTCCGTATGATATGGTAAAAATTGGTCAACTTATTTTAAACGAAGGCGAATATAACGGAAAAACAATTGTTTCTTCAGAATGGATTAAACAAATAAGAACTACAAAAATATCTACGAATACAAGTATTCCATTAGCAAATGGTTATAGTTATTGCTGGTGGAGAGGTGAAAATTCAAAAGGCAACTATACATTTGCAAACGGGTATGGTGGGCAATTTATTGTTGTTGTGCCCAATCTCGAACTTATAGTTGTTGCAACAAATAAGTGGAGCGGAGTTAGTTCATCAACGGCAAATGAGCAATGGTATAGAACTATGGATTTAATAATATCAAAAGTTCTTTTAGCTTTTGATTAAGAGTGGATAGTAAGGAAAAGTTTCAATTCGATTATTTTTCTTTGGATTGCAAATGCTTTTCAAAAAATGATATAAATCCACAAAAATATGTTGATATATATAATGCTGATGAAAGTGATTTTCCAAAAGTTATTCACAGAGTATTCATGGCGGAACATTTCAATAGAAAATAAACGTGAATGTTTTGCTGCAATAGTGATAATAAAAATTATGCGTTTATAATTGATGTATTATTTATCTACCCGAACAATTATTGCAAATAATTTATGAAGGTAATTCCTTTTTATAGCTTAGCCGAAGCTCAACTTATATTTTCGAAAAAAATAACTCGCTAAAATATAACTAAAATTCTCTGGACTTGAATAAGCAAATATCAATGCTTAGAATAAACTTAAAGAATTTAAAAGTTAGTAAATAAAAATTTCGAATAAATTTAGTAAACGACAGTATTTCAAATTGTAATTCATATATTTATTAGAAAAAGCGTAATTAGTTAATTAGTGATTTGAAACACAATAGCTAAATATTGCACACTAAAGTCAAAATTACTTTATAATTATTTAGTATTATTCTCAAGAAAAAATATTCAATTATTTAAACTTGGAGAAACAAATGAAAGCAAAATCTACTTTATTTAGAAAATTGTGGCTAATAAGTCTTTTGGCAGTCATACTTTCTACGACACAATATTCGCAAGTAATGACATTTAATATTACCGATTTTGAGGCTGGTCCTGCAGATGCATCTTGGATGTTTGATGCTGATGACCCAACTTATCAACATAATGACCAAAATCCTTTTACTTATGAAAATCTTTTCCCATATAGTAATTATGCATATAGAGAATTTACTTGGGATTATGCTGACGATGGTGATGGCAAACAGTCTGCAAGTACTTGTACTTTTGAAGCAATTTCTAATCTAGCTGGAACCGCTGGAGTTACTTTGAAACTAACCAATTTTGGGATTGCAAGTTTTGAACATATTAATACTACCGACAGAAATGCAAATTGGGCTATTTCTGGACAAGCTGGTGATAGAAGAAATTATGTTGGTGGAATTGGCGAAATTTATAAAGATGGTGTTCTAAAATTTAGAGCAACCAATTGTCGGCTTACAGTCACTGTTCCATATCCAACTGATTTGCAAATGGAAGCAATTTATGGTGGAAATTTTACAAATAATATTGGAACTGGTGCAGCAGTTACTGGTTCGGGTTGGGGAGAAATTGATGCTGCAGCAAGTGATGATACTTGGGAAGCTGATATTGATATAAACAACACCGACCAAGTTTCATTTTCAATTTCTTCTATAAGTTCGGTTATTCAAGGTAATTATGGTTATTATGATATGACAATAAATGTTAATGGCTCAAATGTGGTTAATGATATGAGATTTGATGCTGTAGCAGTTGGTAATGAACGTGTTTTTGATAATGGAGTTGCAATAGACCTTATTTCAGGTGTTCAAGGGCATGAAACCACCGATGCTAATGATGGAAATAGATTATTTGCCAACAGAATTGGTGAAGCTGCTGGTGGAACTCTTCCTGATGGAATTACTACAATATATGATGGTCATTATTGGGAATTAGGAACGACTTATGGCACATTTCAAACTGATGTAACATTCGATATTTCAACTATTCCAGGTATAACAGACCCAGCAAATTTAAGAATTTTAAAACGTGCAACTCCTAGTGGAAATTGGGTTGTTTATGGTGATTTTACACGCAATGGTTCAGCAACACTTACAGCAAATAATGTAACTAGTTTTAGCGATTTTGCAATTGGAAGCATTGGTGCTGATGCTTTACCCGTTGAATTAACAAGTTTTACAGCAAATTCAACATCAAAAAGTGTTGTTCTAACTTGGGAAACCGTAACAGAAGTAAATAATTACGGATTCCAAGTAGAAAGGAAAAATGGTAAAGGCGAAAGTGAATGGGAACCCATTGGTTTTGTTGAAGGACACGGAAATTCAAATAGTCCTAAAGATTACACATTTACGGACGATTTGCTCAACCTAAGTTTTGGACTTAACCTTAACTACCGCTTAAAACAAGTCGATTTTGATGGAAATTACAAATATTCTGATGTTGTGGAAGTAAAATTAGTTGAAAAAGTAAAAGCATATAAATTAGAACAAAATTATCCAAATCCTTTTAATCCAAGTACGGTAATTAAATATTCAATTCCAACAGATGTGAGAGGTGAGATGCAAGAAGTGAGAGTAACGGTGTATGATATACTTGGAAATGAAGTAGCAACTTTGGTAAATGAGAATAAAAGTGCAGGCAATTATGAAGTAAAATTTGATGCTTCTAACTTGGTTAGTGGAATTTATCTTTATAAATTGCAAAGTGGCAGTTTTGTTCAAACTCGCAAATTGATGTTATTAAAGTAGGGAACGAATGTTTTCGTTACGTTTACTTAATATGAATGTAATATGAGCGATTTGTTTATGCCTATTTTTACAAATATTTAGAAAAAAGTCCAATTTTGAGAAAAAATTGGACTTTTTTATTATTAGTTCATAAAAAATTGTAAATGCTAAAATTGATTGTTAAACCCAAAAAGTATAGTTTTGGTTATTCTTTTTGAATAAAATTCACTAGAAATTAAATTAAAATTTACTGTATTTGGCTATTTAATTTTATGTGAATTTGATGATAATATGCTATGATTATTTTGTTTAATTGGTTCTGATAATGAAAAAAATATTGATAATTCTGATACTTTTTGTGGTTGAGTTGTTACCTCAACAAAAAAATTCCGAAAAAGATAAATATTATTCCGATATAAAAAAACAAGCAATTGCGGAATCGCTAATTCCAGTTCGTCCAGGAAAACCAAATGTGTTTCCATTTTGGAATGAAAAATCGACAATGTTCATTTATGCACCTTCTTTCAATTTTAACAACGCAAGTTGGGTAATCCAAACTCCAGAATATTATAAATACACAGCTTTTTCTTTTGAAAACAACCAAGAATATGTATTTAATGCAAATTCGCCTTTTCAATCAATTTCACCCATTTGGGATAAAATTCCAGCGGGAAAAATTTATCTAAAAGTTGAAGCAATTAGCAAAGATGAAAATGTTTATAATCTTGCTGGAAGTAGAATGTTTTACAAATCCGAACCATTTTCGCCGCCTTATACAAATGCAAAATATGATTATCAAACAGCTTTTGAAAAGGGATTAGATTTCCAGATAAACCAAATTCACGTGCAAAATTGGCTAAATGAAGCAAAACCAGATCATCAAAATCATCAACTGTATTGCTATTCTGCTTTGGAAGTTGGAAGTATTGTAAATTCAATGATTTTATATCACAAACATTTTCCAAACGATGAAAAATCAATCAAAATTGCACAAAATGCTGCTGATTATCTAATTAAAAATTCTGAAAAAATAGGAAAACCTCTCGAATATTTTCCACAAGTTTATGAAGGAAAAGAACTTTCGGCAAATAGATTTAGTGATGAAATGATAATTACAGAGCCTTCGTCAACTGCAATAAGTTATCTTGAACTTTATGAAATTACAAAAAATGAAAAATATTTTAATGCAGCGGTAAATATTGCAAAGACATATAAAAAAAATCAGTTGGAAAACGGAACTTGGAACATTAGGATTGAAAAAAATACTGGCAAACCAACAACTGAAGAGCTTTGCATTCCAATTAGAATTGCAGATTTTATGGATATTTTAGTCAACAAATATAAATTAAGGGAGTTTGAGCAAGTTAAAGCAAAAGCGATAAATTGGATTTGGGAAAATCCTATGAAAACTTATAATTGGACTGGACAGTTTGAAGATGTTGAAGCTCAAAAAATGTACGCAAATTTAACAAAATATGAAGCCTCGTGGTTTGCTCAATATTTGTTCAAAAATTCGGATAAGGATAGTAATTACATAAAGTTAGGAAAAGAATTAGTGGCGTTTTGCGAAGATCAATTTGTCGTTTGGCAAAATCCTAAAATTTATGATACTTGGGGAAACTCATCAAAAAATTGGCGAACGCCATCTGTTTTAGAGCAATACGCTTGCTATGTTCCAATTGATGCAAGTCTGGTGCAAATGATTGACACATTTCTATCAGCATTTACAGCTACAAAAGAACAAATTTATTACGAAAAGGCAATTGCTTTGGCAAATAGCATTGTTAATGCTCAAGACGAAAATGGAAAAATTGCAACATTTTGGGCAAATGGATTTCACGAATTTTGGAACAATTGTATGGTAAGCGATTTGCAAATGCTTGATAGAATAATAAAAATTAACAAAGAAAGTTTTAATTAATCAAATTATGGATTCGTTTAATAATTGGTTAAATCTATAAAAATCGGGTACGCGAAGTAAAATTTGATGCTTCCAATTTAGCAAATAGAATTTATCTTTATAAATTGCAAAGTGGCAGTTATTATAAACGAAAAAGCAATTACTGTTGAAATAGTTTTTACTGAACAATTGCAAAAAAATTGAATGGCTGATTTCTAAATTATTGGTTGTTTATATTACATTTTTAGAACTTTGCTACCAGGGGGTAAAAATAATAATCTTTTTTAAATTATTTTATAAAAGTAAAGAAATTGGACTAAAAAGTAATAAAATAACTCAAAATGTTCTCGGTTGAATTTTGTAATTTCACTATAAAAATTTATCTTAATATTAAAAAATATCTAAAGGTATGTAAATGAAAAAAATTCTATTTGTTTTTATTTTTAGTTTCAGTTTTGTATTTGGACAAAGTTGGCCTCAAATTAATAAGGTTGTCCCAAATCTACGTGCAACTGAGGACTTTTTTGGTCGTTCTGTATCAATCGACGGTGATTACGCAATTATCGGTGCAGATTATGAAGATGAAGACGCAAATGAAAATAATACATTATCATCAGCTGGCGCTGCATATATTTTCAAGAATATTGCTGGAACATGGACATTTAGCCAAAAAATTGTGGCTTCTGACAGAAGAGCTTATGACGCATTCGGCTCATCTGTCGCCATTTCGGGTGACTATGCAATTGTTGCAGCAGCTGGGCAAGATTATGACGCAAACAATCTTAACCTGCAATACTCGGCAGGGGCAGCTTATATTTTTTATAGAAATTCATCTACGGGTGTTTGGTCACAAATTCATAAAATAGTCCCTTCTGATAGAGCAGAATATGATAATTTTGGGAAATCGGTTTCAATTTCGGGTGAGTACGCAGTTGTTGGAGCTTATTACGAAGATGAAAATGCAGTTAATGGAGAAACATTGGAGGGTGCCGGCTCGGCATATATATTTAAAAATAATGTTGGAACTTGGAGCCAGGTTCAAAAAATAGTGGCTTCTGACAGAACCATTTCTGATCGATTCGGATGCTCTGTTTCTATTTCTGGAGATTATATAGTTGTTGGTGCTAGCGACGAAGATCATGGCGAACCAAGTCTTGCAGGTGTTGGAGCTGCTTATGTATTTAAAAACGTAAGTGGAACATGGGGCGAAGTAAAAAAAATTACTTCTACAGATGGTAGCGCAGATGATCTCTTTGGAAATTCAGTTGCCATTTCTGGCGACTATGTAATTGTTGGAGCTTATGCTGAAGATGAGGATGCATCAGGGTCAAATACTAAAAGTTTGTCTGGCTCGGCATATATTTTTACGAATAATTTAGATACTTGGACAGAAACACAAAAGATTGTTGCTTCCGACAGAGCAGTGAACGATTATTTCGGATTTTCCGTAGGAATTTCAGGAAACTACGCAATAGTAGGGGCATTCTCGGAAGATGAAAATGCAACCGGTGGTGGAACATTAGATCTAGCTGGATCAGCTTATGTATTTAAAAACAATTCTGGAACCTGGTCAGAACAGCAAAAAATAGTTGCATCGGACAGAGCATCCGGTGATCAATTTGGAAGTTCAGTTGCTATTTCTGGCAGTAATCTTATTGTTGGGGCAGTATATCAAGACAAAGATGCTGCGGGTTTAAATATATTAGTAAGCGCAGGTGCATCATATATTTTTAATAATCCTGAAGTTCTCCCTGTTGATCTAACTTCTTTTTCAGCAAATATAAACGAAAATAGAATAATTCTAAATTGGCAAACGGCAACAGAAGTAAATAACTACGGATTCCAAGTAGAAAGGAAAATGGAGAAAAGTGAAAGTGAATGGGAAGTTGTAGGATTTGTTGAAGGACACGGAAATTCAAATAGTCCTAAAGATTACACATTTACGGACGATTTGCTCAACCTTAGCCTTGGACTAAACCTTAACTACCGCTTAAAACAAGTCGATTTTGATGGAAATTATAAATATTCTAATGTTGTTGAAGTAAAATTGGCTGAAAATGTAAAAGCATATAAATTAGAACAAAATTACCCAAATCCTTTTAATCCAAGTACGGTAATTAAATATTCAATTCCAACAGATGTGAGAGGTGAGATACAAGAAGTGAGAGTAACGGTGTATGATATACTTGGAAATGAAGTAGCAACTTTGGTAAATGAGAATAAAAGTGCAGGCAATTATGAAGTAAAATTTAATGCTTCAAACTTGGTTAGTGGAATTTATCTTTATAAATTGCAAAGTGGCAGTTTTATACAAACAAGAAAATTGATGTTGCTCAAATAAATTAATGCATGGAACAAATATTTTTGTTCCCTACTAAATTATAAATGAGTGTTTTGGTAATTTTTTTAATTATTTTGAATAAAGTTCAATTTCGAATAGGAATTGGACTTTTTTTATTAATCGCATCATTTGAATAGTTTATAAATAAAATATTTGCATTGGGTTTAACAAATGGATTAAATAAGAATTATATTCCAAGCGAAATTTTAACATTTAAAGCAAAAGCAAATTTTATTTTAATCTTAAGGAGAAAATATGTTTAAAACCCCAAAAGAATTTATTAATAATTGGATGGAAAAAATAAATAGCCACAAAATAGATGAATTATTACAATTATATAACCCCGAAGCTGTTTTAATTCCCACTTTTTCGAATAAAATATTATCTACTCCAGAAAAGATAAAGGATTATTTTTATAAAATAAGCTCTCATGACGAAATTCATATTTCATTGCACGAAAAAACATTGCTTGTTCACAAAATTGAAGAAAGTAAATTTGCATTGTATGGAATTTATTGTTGGAATTTAAGTGTTGATGGTGAGCTTTTAAGTTTTGAAGCAAGATTTAGTTATTTAATTGATATTTCGTTAAAAAATCCAATTTTACATCACCATTCGTCCCAAATTCCTCGAATGCTGTAATTTTTATTAATTATTAGGATTAAAAATCCCAACAAATTAAAGAGATGAGTTTTTAGTTTTAATTTAGTAAAAATTGGTTTTTTTTACAACAAGTTGAAAAGTCTAAAATAGATTTATAGAGATATCAAAAACCCACAATTAATCTTGTGGGTTTTGTTAAAATCTAGGCTTTTGATGGAAAATATTTTGCGCTCAAAGTAAAATACCAAGCAAAGCTTAAAATGTAGGTACAATAAAATTATCGACAATAATGATACTCAGTAGGTGCAGGTAAGAAGACAGATGAAATTACATAAAATATAACAAGAAATACTGAAAGGCCACATAAAATCATCTTTTCATATTTATTAAAATGCTCGTATAAAGCCTAACAGATTGTTAGGCTAAAATAGAAAGAGTCAAATTATTTTAACACGCCCATTTCTTTCCAAAATTTTGTTGCTCCAGGGTGTAATGGAGTAACAATACCTTTAATTCCGCCAGAAATTGACATTTCGGTTGCAGATTTGTGAACTTCAACCATAGCAGCTAAACCTTCTTTGCTATATATATTTTTCAACAATTTATAGACAACATCATCGGGAGTATCTTTGCTTGCAATCCAAAGTGTAGCATCTTGGAAAGAAGTAACAGATTTGTTTTGTCCGCTATAAGTTTTTGCTGGAATAACAACTTTTTGGAAGTATGGATTTTCGCCAAAAAAACCAGATTTTTCCAATTCTTTCCAAATATCTAATAATTGAATATCTTCTTGCAACGCAACTTCAAGAACAGAGGCATTTGGGAAACCAGCAAATACCCAAAAAGCATCTAATTGATTATTTTTGAAAGCATCAGCCGCCTCGCGATAACCTAAATGTTCCACTTTAATTTTATCCCAAATACCTAAATTTTTGAACATCAATTCTGCATTAACTGCGGCACCAGAACCAGCATTTCCAACCCCTACCTTCTTGCCAGCTAAATCTTTTAATGATTTAATTTTGGAACCTTTTTTTACAATTAGCTGTCCAGGTGCACCATAAAGGAAACCTAAAGCACGAACATATTCATATTTGCTTTTGTCCTGGTTTAATTTTCCATGCAAACCTTCATAAACGTTACCAGAATATGCAATACCAAAACTGGATTTTCCAGAGTTGCACAATTTAATGTTTTCAATTGAGCCTTCTGAAGATGATGCAAGAACTCTAATATTATTCTTTTTGGCAATTGTAGAAATTGCACTTGCATAATATTGGAAAGTTCCACCAGAAGGACCACCAGAAAATTTATAAACTTGAGAAAATAAATCCATTGGAATAATTAGAGCAGCCAAAGCAAAAGCGGTAATTATATTTCTTATTTTCTTCATTGCAATTCCAATTGTTTTGAGGTTAATAAATTTAATTCGTTTAAATTATTTGCTTATACAATATAGGTAAACAAGAATATGATATGTGATAAACAGTCAATATTTAGAGAGAAAAGCTAAATTAAATTAACTTTTCTCTCCAAAATCAAAGTTAAAATTTGAAATCGAAGTTAACTTCAAATTTATCACGTGTTTGAACATTTACATCTTCAACATCAGCTACAATATGTCTCCAAGTTGGAGAAACACTAAAAGAACCAGCGTCACCTTTATAAATATTCATTTCGTAAGCTAACCACCAGAATAAGAAATCATTTTTCTTTGTTGTAGCATTATCAAAAGTATCTTCTCTGTTGCCTAATTCAGCATAAGCTAACAAATTTCCAACACCAAGTTTACCAGAAACTTTTGCTCTAACTTTCCAAGCGGTGTATTCATTTCCAACATTACTAAAATCAACATAGTTGGTTTCTGCTTGTTTTACAGAATTACTTGAATAAATTGCAGACAATCCAAGAGCTAAATCGCCAACTAATTTGGGAGAAGTAATATTAGCACCAAAAGTCATTGGAGCAGCGGCAGAATCAGCAACTGTCATCATAACCATTGGTTGAACTGACCATTCCGCTAATTTTAAATTATAATCAGCATAAAAAGTATATTGGTCATTTTGATTAGAAACCTCATTTCCATCGGCGTCTTCAACTGATTTACCAAATGCGTTATCATAATAAGCACTTAGGGTTACTTTGCCAGGGCCAGCTTTGTAATATGCACTTGCACCAACTAAACCATCATTGTTAAAAATAAAGAAAGGTGCATCAATCATTTTTGAAACATAATAATGAACGTCATATATTGGGTTATTGTAGGCACCAACTTCAAACAAACCCATTTTATAGCCATAAGTATCACAAGCAAAACCACCGTTTAACATCATAAAATCAACACTCATTTTTCTCGAAGATTCTGAGAAATCTGAATAAGTTCCCAATTGGTCAGGATATGAACCTCGTCCAAACACACCAAAACCAGAAATGCCATTGTGGCCTAATTGTGATTGAACAAAATATCCATCGCCAAGATTCCAATTTAAGTGTAAGCGAATTCTGTACATATAATAAACATCATTTGAAACATTGCCACCAGCCTCGGTTTTATCATCAATGTCTAAACGTGGACGGAAACGTGCGTCTCCAGTAATTTTTAATTGTGCAAATACGTCGCTTGCAACTATAAGCAACATTAAAACTAAAATGGTTGAAAATGTTTTTTTCATTTTTACTCCTTGTTATTTGTAAAGAATTATGAGAACATTACTCATTATCGAATGAAATACCATACAATTTAATTTAAAACTAATTTTAATGCAATTAAATTGAGATAATTTTATGTGATTAAATTTTATAATTTTTAAATAATTTCGTCAATTTCTTACTGCTTTTTCCTCGTTCAATTTTAGTGGAATTTCTTTAATATAAACATCTGCTTGTGGAAAAGGAATTTCGATATTATTTTCATTAAAAATTTTGTTAATTGCAAACCGAAGCTCACTTTCGGTAGTTAGCCAATTATCAATATCACCAGACCAGCATCTTAAAAGGAAATCTAAAGAACTACTTCCAAAATTTTGGAAAAGAACGTTTGGATGAGGCTTTTTTAAAACTCCACTGTTTTCGGAAGCACATTGTAGAAGCAATTTTTTTACTTTTTCAACATCGCTGCCATATTTAACGCCAACACTAATATCAATTCTGTGATGTTTATCTGATAAAGTCCAGTTTGTTAATTCTGCCGAAATTAAATTACCGTTTGGAACAATAATTTCTGAGCCGTCAAAATTTCTTACAATGCTTGCACGAATTCCAATTTTTTTAACTGTTCCAGTAATTTCACCAACTTTAATTACGTCTCCAATTTGGATTGGATGTTCAAAAATTAGAATTACTCCAGAAATGAAGTTATTTACTAAATTTTGAAGACCAAACCCAATTCCAACACCCAAAGCACCAAAAAGAAGAGCAAATTTGTTAAAATCAATTCCAACAGAAACAAGAGCAAACAAAAATCCTAAACTTAAAATAAAGTATTTTGTTATTGAAGTAATTGTGCCTGGAACTCCGCGTGCAAGTTCCATTTGAGGTAAAATATCAATTTCCAAAACAAATTGAATAAATTTAGAAATTTGAAACGAAATCCAAATTGTGAATGAAAAAAGGATAATTCCACTAATTGAAATGGAAGTTGAGCCATAACCCAAATTTGTTGAAAGTATTTTTGCCAAATTTTCATAAACAAAGTTATAAATGTTAAAGGAATTTAAAATAATTCCAACCCAAGCAATTGACAGCACAACTTTAATAACATTGCGCGAAGTTGAAATTATTTTTTGCGAATGGTGTAGAACAATATTCAATTTTTGCATTGTTTTGGTCTTAAGCAAAATTAAAATAATTGCGTTAAAGACTAAATTTGCAGTTAAAAATAGTATTGTTGCAAAAACGCTATTATGAAATCCGTTAAACAAAATATTTGCAAGGGCTACAAAACCCAAAACATTTAAAATAAATACAAACGAAATAAGAGTTAGATTTACGCTAAAAGCCGTTTTAATCAAATTTAAAGTCTGTTTGTTTTCAAAAAAAGTTGCAGCTAAATTGTACTTTTTTGCCCAATAAACCGCAAAAAATGTTAAAACTGTTAAGCCAAGTAGAATTAAATGCTCTAATAAATTGTCATTTCCGCTGCTAACTCTCAATTCGTTTACAAAAAACAGAAATATAAAAATGTATAATGTTTCTTTAAGACGTATGTCAATAATCTTTAGTAGAATAAAAAGTAGTGGAATTAACATTAAAACCCGTCTAATTCCTTGAAAAGCAATTGCGTTTTCTGAATTTAAAGACAAAATAATGAGAAATAGCAAAAACGAGATTGATATTGGCATATTAAAAAGCAAAATTGCTTTATGGACTAAAGGGTCGCTATCTTCAATTTTGCCGCCAAAAAATTTTAGTCCAAAAGTAAATAGCAGAAGAAGAATAAATATTAAAATTCCATTTGCAAAATTTCTTTTGCTGTATTTATAAAAACTTTCGAGATAGCTGGAATATGAAACTAAAAGTTGCGAAGCCTGCGAAAAAATTGAATTTGCTTCGTTTGTATCTGAAATTTGCTCCCATAAAGTGTCGGAATTTTTATCAAAAATTGCTTTTTGTTTAGCAATAATAATGTCTTCAAAACTCTTCAATTTTGCAATTAATTCAACATTTTTATTGGAAAAATCAAGTTGAATTGAGAGTAATTCGTTAGTTTCTGATTCAACAATTTGTATTGCGTCGTTTATTTTATTAGTTAAAGTGCCAATTGTAGTAACAAGATTTTGTGGAATTGGAATATTAGTTTCTTGTTTAAGTGTTAAATTCCACTTTGCTTGTATTTTTTGTAAATGCTCGTTTTTTGCTTCCAATTTTTGGATTCTATCCGAAATGATTGTTAAAGTTTCATCAATTTTGTTCTTTAAGAGATTCCATCTTCTTTGGAAGTTTTGAATTTGAACCAAATTAGTATTTTCTGCGTTTACAGAATCGGAAGCGATTAATAATCGGGTAAAACGTCTGTTTACTGATTCAAGACTTTTTTGTGTTGCTTGAATTGTATTAGTTCTTGAAAGATTTTGAATTTCCTCATTTAAATGCAATATTGCATTTTCAATCTCAATTGGAATATCGGATACTTTATAAAACTCGTTTCCTCCGTTTTCTGGTTCAGAAAACAGTAATTGCGAAGTGAAGAAAAAGATAAAAAATGCTATGTAATAATTAAGTTTTTTCATGGTCTTACTACTGTTATTATTTTTAGTAAATAGTTATTTTGATAAACTGCTATCAGCAATTGATTTTAAACTATCTCGCAATCTTTTTAACGAATCAAGTTCAGAATTTAAGGTTTTTATCGCTTTGTTTTTGGTCTCTTTTTCAAATGTTAAGCTATCAATTGCGCTATTTTGTTTAATAGCATTTTCCCCATTTTCATCCGTAGTTGAACAAGAAATTGAGATAATTAAAAGTGTAATTATTGCTAATATTTTTTTCATTTTGTGGCTTTTCCATTTAACATATTAGTAAATATTTTATCAACTGGTTCCCATAACTCAATTTTATTTCCCTCAGGATCCAAAATATGGATGAATTTTCCATATTCAAATTCTTCTATATTATCCAAAATCTCAACTCCATCTTTTTTAAGTTCGGTGACAAGTTCATCTAAATTTTCAACACGATAATTTATCATGAATTCCTTTTTTGATGGCTCAAAATATTTTGTATCATTTGGAAAAGGCGACCACTGAAGATAATTAATCTCGTCTGGATTATTGGCATTTCTAAATTCAAACGGTGAGACATATTCATCAGTTACTAACCCAAGATTTTTATTATACCAGCTTTTCATATTTTCTGGATTCTGGCACTTGAAAAATATTCCACCAATTCCAGTTACTTTTTTATTCATATTTTTCTCTTTTACTAAATTCTAATTGAATAATATTTTTTATTCCATCAATATAAGAAGTTGGAACAAAATTAAAATGATTATCAAATTTGGAACTGTTAAAAACATAATCTCTATCGTATTGATAAGCCATCTCTTTTAATTCCTTCATTAGTGGAATAAATAGAGCAAGAATTTTTAGTAGAAACATAGGCAAAACTTGAGCTTTTGGTTCAACTTTCATCTCTTTGGCAATTATTTCAATCCATTCTTTTCCAGTTAGTGGATTTTGGGCGGTTGGCAAATGCCAAATTTGATTGAACGCATCTGCAGTATTTCCTAATAAAGCCGTGGCTTTTCCAGCATCTGGAGTGTAAGTAAACGAGTGTTTGTAGTTTAATGAAACTAACCAATTTGCCTTTTTACCATTCCATAAATTATTAAATACAGTTTCTGTAAGTATGCTTGTTTTTTTAATGTTTGGACCATAAAAATCAGCGGAGCGTGCAATTAAAGCGGTTAAGTTTCCCGCATCAACTTCGTCCAAAATCATTTTTGCAATTTGGGCTCTAACTTTTCCTTTTTCACTTGCAGGATTCACTGGTGTTTCTTCGGTCAAATTATTTACAAAACGTGAATCGTACATATACACATTATCAAAAAAAACTAATTTTGATTTGTGAATTTTGCAAGCATCAATAACATTTTGCATCACTAAGGGCCAGATTGATTTCCAAACTTTTGCTTTATATTCAAATCCAGCAGTAAGATAAACAACATCTGAGCCTTCAACTGCCGCTAATACATCGTTTTTTTTGGTTAAGTCTGCTTTGAAAAGCAAATCACTACTATTTACTTTTTGTGGATTTCTACTTACTAAACGGATATTATTAGTAAAAGGTAATAATTCTTTAGCTAATTCTTTTCCAATAGCTCCACCAGAACCTAATATGGTTTGCATTTTTTGCCTATTTTTATGATAGTTATTTGTAAAGATAAATAAATAATTACACTCAAGAAATTATTGTTAATTATTTAGAAAATCCTTTTTATATTAAATCGTTAAAAAATAAAAAAATAAATGGAGAAAAAATGGAATACAGATATTTAGGAAAATCGGGTTTGCAAGTTTCGGCTCTTTCTTTTGGAACTTGGGTTACTTTTAATGACCAAATTAATGACGATGTTGCCTATAATTGTATGAAAGAAGCTTTCGATAATGGCGTTAATTTTTTTGATAATGCCGAAGTTTATTCCGCAGGCGAAGCTGAAAAAATGATGGGAAAAGTTATAAAACGTGCCGAATGGAAACGATCTGATTTGGTTCTTTCTACCAAAATATTTTGGGGTGGAAAAGGTGTAAACGATAGAGGTTTATCGCGTAAACACATTTTAGAAGGCACAGATGCTTCACTAAAAAGAATTGGAACAGATTATGTTGATTTAATATTTTGCCATCGTCCCGATTTTGAAACTCCAATGGAAGAAACCGTTAGAGCTATGAACCATGTTATTAATCAAGGAAAAGCTCTTTATTGGGGAACAAGCGAGTGGTCGGGAATGCAAATTATGGAAGCTTATCAAATTGCAAAACGTGAGCATTTAATTGCACCACTAATGGAACAACCAGAATACAGTATGTTGCATCGCGAAAAAGTTGAAAAGGAGTTCAAACATCTTTATTCCGAAATTGGACTTGGAACAACAATTTGGTCACCTCTAAAAAGTGGTATTCTTACTGGAAAATACAATGATGTTTTTCCTACAAATACACGACTTTCGTTGCCTGGCTACGAATGGTTGAAAAACAGATTGCTTTCGGAAGATGGTCAAAAAGATATTCAAAAAGTTAGGGAACTTACTGTTGTTGCCAATGAGTTAGGAATTTCTATGGCGCAACTTGCTTTAACTTGGACTTTAATAAACAAAGATGTAAGCACAGTAATTACAGGCGCTTCTTCAGTAAACCAAGTTAAAGAAAATATGAAAGTGCTTGATTATGTTAATCTGCTTTCTGACGATGTTTTAGCAAAAATTGAAAAAATACTTGCTAACAAACCATCACCAGAAAATAATATGAAATAGTTTGTGGTTTATGCAAAAGGATTTTGGGAAAAATCCTTTTGCATTTTCGTTTTATAGGATTGTTTTTTTATTATTAGATTAATTGATAATTATTTAACTTATCCGCGTAAAATATTTTTAATTAGAGAGGTAGGTAGTAACTATGAAATTAGCAAAAACGTTTTTATTATTTGTAACAGTATTTTTCATTTCAACCAATATCTTTTCACAACGAGAAGATGTTTTAGAACGAATTAAAAGAATTCCACACAATCCAAATGTCAATTTCCCAGATGAAACTTTATCACAAGATGCTTTTTTGAACGGCAAACCAAAGCGTACTTCCAAAATTAATGTGTTGGTAGATTATGAAGTAGTTGATAGTATAGTTTCAACATTCAGTGATGGAAAAATAAAAAAATATAAATTTGGATTTAATTCCAATGGAAATATGACTTCATATTTAATTGAGAATTGGGATGGCCTAAATTGGGTGAATTCGGCGAGAAGAACTTACACATACGATTCCAACAAAAATTTAATAACTGATTTGTCCGAAACATGGAGTGGAACAAACTGGGTGAATACGTTTCGATACACACACACTTATGATTCGAGTGGAAATGTAACTTCAGATTTAAGGGAAAACAGCTATGGGGAAGTTTTGGTAAATTCTACTCGATATACTTACACATATGATAATAATGGAAAATTACTGTCATATTTGGATGAATCTTGGAATGGTGTCCAATGGAAAATCAATTGGAAATCAACTTACATTTATGACTCCAATGGAAACATGATTTCTTACTTGGATGAATATTGGAATGGCACAGAATGGGAAAATGTTGAAAGGGAAACTTACACTTATGATTCCAACGGAAATAAAATTTTGTATTTAAATGAACGTTGGAGAGGAACATATTGGTTAGTTTTTTGGAGATATGATTATACCTATGATTCCAATGGAAATTTAATTTCATATATTTATTATGATAGTGAAGAAGCATTTAAATATAGAAAAACATACATATATGATTCTAACGGTAATTTAATTAACCGTTTAACTGAAAGAGGAAATGGTACAGATTGGAGAAATTATTGGCGAGAAACTAACACTTTTGATCCAAACGGGAAAAAGATTTTAACTTTATATGAACGGTGGGATGGAAGCAATTGGGTAAATTCTTACCAAGATACTTACGTTTATAATAACAATGGAAATACCACATTATCATTAAATGAACATTGGGATGGAGCAAATTGGTTATTGTGGAATGATATTACAACATATACGGATTCATTGGGTAATTCTTATTTTAGTTTTGGTGCTGAAGATAAAATTTACTACAAAACTATAAAAGTGGAAGAAGGCGAGACTGAAATAATGAACTATTCTTTATCGCAAAATTATCCAAATCCTTTTAACCCAAGTACGATAATTAGATATTCGATACCTCGTAGCACAGGATTTAATTCTGTGCCACAAACGACATTAAAAGTTTACGATATTCTTGGAAAAGAAATAGCAACATTGGTAAATGAATATCAAGAATCTGGCAATTACGAAATAGAATTTAATGCTTCAAATTTTGCAAGTGGAGTCTATTTTTATAGATTACAAAGCGGTAATTTTACGGAAACAAAAAAGATGATTTTATTAAGATAAAAGAAGGTATAACAATGAAATTAACAAAAACGTTTTTATTATTTGTAGCAGTATTTTTCATTTCAACCAATGTTTTTTCGCAACGAGAAGATGTTTTAGAACGAATTAAAAGAATTCAGCCCAATCCAAATGTCAACTTTCCAGATGAAACTTTATCAAAAGATGCTTTTTTGAACGGCAAACTTAAACAAAATGTCCAAAAGAATGTGTTAGCAACTTATGAAGTCGTTGATAGTGCAATAGCAACATCTGAATATGGTGGAATTAGAAAATATAAATATGAATTTGATTCCAACGGAAATATGACTTCTTATCTATCTGAATATTGGAATGGCACAAGTTGGGTAAATGTTGAGCGAGTTACACATACTTATGATTCCAACGGAAATATGGTTTCATCTTTATATGAAGATTGGGATGATATAAACTGGGTAAATTTTTATCAAGAGACTTACACTTATGATTCCAACGGAAATATGGTTTCATCTTTATCTGAAGATTGGGATGATACAAACTGGGTAAATTGTTGGCGAGATACATATACTTATGATTCCAACGGAAATTTGGTTTCATCTTTATGTGAAGATTGGGATGATACAAACTGGGTAAATTGTAGGCGAGATACATATACTTATGATTCCAACGGAAATATGACTTCGTATTTATATGAACATTGGAATGGCACAAGTTGGGTGAATTCATCGCGACATACTTTAACTTTTGATTCCAACGGGAATATGGTTTCATCTTTATATGAAGATTGGGATGATACAAACTGGGTAAATAGGAGGCGACATACTTTAACTTTTGATTCCAACGGAAATATGACTTCGTATTTATATGAAGATTGGAATGGCACAAGTTGGGTAAATGATTGGCTAGGTACATATACTTATGATTCCAACGGAAATATGACTTCTTATCTATCTGAATATTGGAATGACACAAGTTGGGTAAATAATAGGCGAGATACATATACTTATGATTCCAACGGAAATATAACTTCGTATTTATATGAAGCCTGGAATGGCACAAGTTGGGTAAATTGGAGCCGAAGCACATATACTTATGATTCCAACGGAAATATAACCTCGTATTTATCTGAAATCTGGAATGGCACAAGTTTGGTCTTAGAGGATAATTATTTGGGTTTTGCAGACTCATTTGGCAATTATTATTCAATTGAGGGGGCTGAAATTAAGATATATTATAAAACAATTACAGCGGTTGAAGAAAATGAGACTATAATGAACTATTCTTTATCGCAAAATTATCCAAATCCATTTAACCCAAGTACAGTAATTAAATATTCAATACCTCGTAGCACAGAATTTAATTCTGTGCCACAAACGACATTAAAAGTTTACGATATTCTTGGAAAAGAAATAGCAACATTAGTAAACGAAAATCAAGATTCAGGCAATTACGAAATAGAATTTAATGCTTCAAATTTTGCAAGTGGAGTCTATTTTTATAGATTACAAAGTGGTAATTTTACGGAAACAAAAAAGATGATTTTATTAAGATAAAAAAGCGGTAAAAATTAACCGTATTTAAAGAATTAACAAAAAAGTAAACATTTAAAATTGAGAAAGGTAGAAAAATGAAAGCCCTTATTAAAAAATTTCCAGAAAAAGGTCTTTGGTTAGGTGATGTTGAAAAACCAACAATAGGCGAAAGTGAACTATTGATTAAAATTAAAAAAACAGCAATTTGCGGAACCGATTTTCACATTTATAAGTGGGATGAGTGGAGCCAAAAAACAATTAAAACTCCAATGGTTATCGGTCACGAATATACTGGCGTTGTGGTTGAAAAAGGTGCAAGTGTAAAAGCATTTAACATTGGCGATAGAGTTGTTGGTGAAGGTCATTTGGTTTGCGGAACTTGTAGAAACTGTAAAAGAGGAATGTCGCATGTTTGCGAAAATACGGTTGGAATTGGTGTAAATATTGACGGAGCTTTTGCTGAATATCTTAAAATTCCAGCATCAAATGCACTTAAATTAAATGACAGAATTTCGGATGATATTGCCGCATTAATGGATCCTTTTGGAAATGCAACACACACTGCATTGTCGTTTCCATTACTTGGCGAAGATGTGCTAATTACTGGAGCTGGGCCAATTGGATGTATGGCAATTGCAGTTTGCCGTCACGCCGGCGCTCGCCATGTTGTTGTTTCGGATGTGAACGAAAAGAAATTAGAACTTGCAACTAAAATGGGTGCTACTCGAGTTTTTAATCCACTAAAAGAAGATATAAAACAAATTAGGATTGAAGAAGATATTCTTCACGGATTTGATGTTGGGCTCGAAATGTCTGGCGCTTCCTCCGCACTTAATCTTATGATTGAAGAAATGTACAATGGTGGAAAGATTGCATTACTTGGAATTTTGCCAAATAATACACAAATCCATTGGGATAAAGTAATATTTAAAGGACTTGAATTACGCGGAATTTATGGACGAAAAATGTACGATACGTGGTACAAAATGGAACAAATGTTATATCGTGGATTAGATATTTCTCCAGTAATTACGCATCATTTCCATTATACCGATTTCCAAAAAGGTTTTGACGCAATGGAAAGTGGCGAAGCCGCAAAAGTTATTTTGGATTGGGATGATAAGTAAAAGTTAATCGAAAATTATCAGTGTAAAGACGTTGCGAGCAACGTCTTTCAAAGATGAAAAAAAATAAATAAAAATTACGGAGTAGCAATGTTTAATCAAAACCAAGAAAGATACAAAAACGAATTAATTGAAATTGAAAAAGCTGGGCTATATAAGAAAGAACGAATTATAACAACACCTCAAGGAGTTGAAATTAAGACAAAGGAAGCAGGAAACGTTCTTAATTTTTGTGCAAATAATTATCTTGGTTTATCAAATAATCAAAGATTAATTGATGCCGCAAAAAAAGCAATGGACGAATGGGGATTTGGACTTTCATCAGTCCGATTTATTTGTGGAACTCAAGATTTACACAAACAACTCGAAGCAAAACTTTCTCAATTTCTTGGAACTGAAGATACAATTCTGTTTTCTTCTGCTTTTGATGCAAATGGAGCCGTTTTTGAACCGCTTCTTGATGCTGATGATGCAATAATATCGGACGAATTAAATCACGCTTCAATAATTGATGGCGTTAGGTTAAGCAAAGCTCAGAGATTTAGATACAAAAATAACGATATGGCAGATTTGGAAGAGCAATTGAAAGCAGCTTCAAATTGCAAAACTGTTCTTGTTGTTACTGATGGCGTTTTTTCGATGGACGGAATTATTGCACAAGTTGATAAAATTTGCGATTTAGCGGATAAATATGGTGCAATGGTAATGGTTGATGATTCGCACGCAACCGGATTTTTGGGTGCTTCTGGAAAGGGAAGTTATGAATACTCAAATGCAGTTGGAAGAGTTGATATTATTAGCACAACTTTTGGAAAAGCACTTGGCGGTGCTTCAGGTGGTTGTATTTCTGGCAAAAAGGAAATTGTTGATATGCTTCGCCAAAGGGCGCGTCCGTATTTGTTTTCAAACTCACTCGCTCCAGCTATTGCGGGTGCAACTCTCGAAGTTTTGGATATGTTACAATCTTCATCCGAATTACGCGATAAAGTAATGAAAAATACAAAACGTTTCAGAAAAGGAATGACAGAAGCGGGATTTCGAATAGTTAAAAGTGAACATCCAATTGTTCCTATTATGCTCGGACATTTAGAAAATGATGCTCGACTTTCGCAAGAATTTGCAAGTAAACTATTAACAGAAGGTATTTATGTTGTTGGATTTTACTTCCCTGTAGTTCCAAAAGGAAAATCAAGAATTAGAGTTCAAATAAGTGCTGCTCATTCTGAAGAAAATATCGATTTTGCAATTGAAAAATTTACTAAAGTTGGAAAAGAATTGGGAATTATTTAGTTGTTGGGTGGATTCAATAAAATGAAACTACCCAAATTTATTTTGGAATAAGTTGTCGTAATACATTCCAAAAAATATAATAGCAAGTTGAAACGGAGGCAAAATTATGAATAAAGAAGTTACAAAAAGTACACAGACAGTTTTTGAGCAAATCAAGCGAGTTGATGAAAACGGAAACGAGTTTTGGACTGCAAGAGATTTGTTTAAGGTATTAGAGTATTCAGAATATCGTCATTTTAAACCAGTAATTGAAAAGGCTAAAGAGGCATGTGTTAATAGCAAGTACAAACTGATAGACCATTTCGAGGATATGCTCGAAATGGTTCCAATAGGTTCTGGAGCCGAACGCAAAACTGAAAACATTAAGCTTTCGCGTTACGCTTGTTATCTAATTGTGCAAAATGCAGATCCGAATAAGGAAATAGTTGCTCTTGGGCAAACATATTTTGCTATTCAGACGCGTTTGCAGGAAATTCAGCAAATGGATAAGTACATTTCATTAGATACTGAAGATGAAAAGCGTCTTTTTTTGCGTAATGAATTGAAAAGGCATAATTTACAATTAGCTGATGCAGCAAGAAATTCTGGAGTTATTTCTCATTATGATTATGCAATATTTCAAAATCATGGTTACAAAGGGCTATATGGTGGGCTTGACGCAAAAGCAATTCACCAAAATAAAGGTTTAAAGAAAACTCAAAAAATACTGGATCATATGGGAAGTACTGAATTAGCTGCAAATCTTTTCCGTGCAACTCAAACGGAAGAAAAACTTAAGCGTGAGAACATAAAAGGCAAAAATGAGGCAAATAAAACTCATTTTGAAGTTGGCAAAAAAGTACGCCAAACCATTAAGGAGCTAAATGGAACTATGCCAGAAGATTTACCAACAAAAGAAAGCATCAAGAAATTGGAAGACAAATCAAAAAAAATAGGAAAGAAATAAAAAAAGCCGAAAACATAATGTAATCGGCTTTTTTATTATCAAAAATTAAAAACTACTTAAAATTTGGTACTTCCAACAGCTTTGTTATAAGTCCAAGATACTTCAACCCATGCTGGTTCGCCAACAACACCGCCACCACGAGCAACTATTTTGAATTTAGAATAATTACCATCTGCGTCATATAAGAAAACATAATCTGTTTCTGTGTCTAGAATTTGAGTGTCCCAATTTGCATCTTTAACGGGAGAGTCAACACCATCATTCAAATCAGAACCAGCAGCCACTTTGAAATATGTTTCTCTTGTCATTCCGTTTTCGCCATTAGCACTTCTAACAATAAAACCATTTGATGAATAGTAAATATCAACATTGCCATTAACACCAGCAGTTGTTGAAATACTCAAAGCTGTACCAGTAGATAAATCCAATCCACTTGGTTGAGTAGAAGTTGTTCCAACAGTTTCCCATAATTTAACTGTTGAATAAGCAACATATAATGGGGTTAAATCAACGTCCAAAGATGTAGAAGAACCAGCAACAGCAACAATTTGTGTGTAATCTTCAAAGTTTTCTTTCTTTAATGTAATTGTATAATTTCCATAAGCAAAATTTGTAAACACTTTAGGAGTTACAAAACCAGAGTTAGCTCCATTAATCCAAATTTCAGCTCCAACTGGATTAGAAGTAACTGATAAATCTGCAGAATTGCGATCCATCACAACATTTACAACACCAACTTGACCAGCAGAAATGCTTATTGAAAATGTTGTATCGTTATAGTTAGCTAAAGAAAGCGTAATTTCTTGAACGCCAGCTTTTGAATCTACAGTATCTGGTGTAAGTTGTCCAGTATTTTCGCCATTCAAAAATATTTGAGCGCCAGCAGGTGTAGAAACAACATAAACGCTACCATCTTCTTCTGGTAAAACTGGGTTTTCATCTTCGCAAGCAACAACTGCTAATAACAAAGTTAATGCTAATAGTATTTTTCCTAAATATTTCATTTATTCTCCTTTTTGGTTATTTCTTTTTTAGATTAAAGTTTAATTTTTTTCCATCAAGATTCATTGTAAAAACACCAACCATTGATTTTGAATCTTCTGATAAAGTAGCTGAATAAGTACCTTTTGCTCTGCTGTGCAACATATCTTTCATTGCAATTTTATTGCTCACAGTATCCAAAGTACCTTCAATTTCTTGTTTCGAAACAGTACGATAATTTACAGTTATAACTGCCTTAAAATTAAGTCCGTTTTGTTCCAAGATAGAAAAAGAAGTTTCGCGACTATCAAATTTTCCACTCCAAAAACCTTTTAGGTCAGGAACAACTTCAATTTTTGCTGCTTTTTGTGCTGTTGTGTCAATTTTACTTTCTGCTTTTGCAGTGTCTTGCTTTGCAACAGTTTGTTCAACTTTTTTGGTTTGTTCTTTTTGATTACATCCTATTAAAAAAATGGAAGCGGCCAAAAACAAAACAAGAAGAACTTTAGTTTTCATATTTACCTCGTTAATAATTGTACACAAATATAATTATAAACTTAAAATATTTCTAAAAGAATTTTACCTTCGAAGGCAATTTTTAGGTAAAAATGAATAAAAAATAGAAAAAAAACAAAAAAATAAGATATTTTATCAGATTATGAAACTATTTTTAAAATAGAGAGAATAATAGTGTTGAATTATATTTGTAAATAAACAGGTTTAATTCAAAAAAAATATTCCAAAATGATAGAAAACAATAAAAAAATGATGATGTTTTACTTTAAATTATTATATTTAAACATATATAAATATTATGTTTAGTAAAGGAACAGATAATGAAATATTTTGCAATTATAAATTCTATCTATTTTTTTATGGTCTTTAGTTTTTCGATAACTATTTTGGGGCAAACCGCAGTTGATACAAAACCACAATATTTGTATAATCCCAATTATACTTTGGAAGTTGATAAATACAAAACATATATGATGAAACAAGCTGATATTGTAATGATTGGCAATTCACTAACTCACGGCATTAATTGGAATGAATTATTAGGCAGAACTTCAATTTCGGAGCAAGGAATTCCTAGTGATATTTCAGAAGGCTTGTTAAACAGATTGGAATATGTTTACAAATTAAATCCTAAAATCTGTTTTGTTATGATTGGTGTTAATGACATATTTAGTTGGATTTCAATTGATGTTGTTTTTGCAAATTACAAATCAATAATTGAAAAATTGAAAGCCAAAAATATAATTCCAGTAATTCAATCGGTACTTTATGCAGGAAAAACGCAACAATCAGCCGAAAACAGAAATATTGAAATTATGAAGTTAAACGAACTATTAATGCAATATGCAAAAGAAAATAAAATAGAATTTATTAATTTGAATAGAAAAATGTCCACATCTAACTTCTTAAAACAAGAATTAACATACGATGGAATTCATCTAACAAGCGAAGGTTTCCAAATTTGGGGAAGAGAAGTGGATAAAGTTTTACGCAAGTTTAGTCTTTAATTACGAGGAAAAAAATGGAAAAAAACAAAATAAGCAATCCAGTAATAATTTTAGGAATTGCTTTAATTCTTTTGGTAATTAACTCATACATGCCAGAAGGAACTTCAATTTTAGGCATTGAAATAAAACAAGTTGATTTTTTGAGCGATATTCGTTCTGATGATTTTTATGAAGATTCCAGCGAGGAATCAGATTTTAACGAAGAAGAAAATTATGAAAATACAGATTCAACAAACGAAAATGATTCGGCTTATTTGGAAGGGCAACCGCAATATGATAAAGCAAGTTTAATCGATTTAAATATTCTTGCAGATTTTTTAGTTGCCGAATATTATAAAATTGATAATTACTCCAATATTGTTCCGCCAATTAGCACAAATAATTTAAGTGGAAATTTATCGCAGTTAAATAAGTTTTTATCAGCGTTAAAACAAGCTAATAAAAAACAAGTGCGAATTGCACATTATGGCGATTCAACTTTGGAAGGAGATTTAATCTCGTCCGATTTGCGTGAGTTTTTCCAACAAAAATTTGGTGGAAAAGGTGTTGGTGTTGTTCCAATTACTTCTAACGATGTTAATTTTAGAAAAACAACCGAATTAAGTTTTTCGGAAAATTGGGAAACTGCTTCGGTTTATACGCGAAATAAAGACCGTTTGCCTGTTGGAATTAGTGGCCACGTTTTCACCAATGGTGATAACGATTGGGTTGAAATGAAAACAACCAATCACTATAAAACAGTTAAGGAATTTGATGTTGTAAAATTGTTTTATTCGAATGCAGTTGCGGGTTCATCAGTTAATTATTCCCTAAATGGTGATAAATCGGTAAGCAAATCACTTACAAGCAATCAAAAATTGAACGTACTTGAAATTAAAGCAGATAAATCAAAATCAGTAAAAATTTCATTTCCCAAAGCAAAATCAGCTTATTATTACGGCATTAGTTTAGAAAGCAAAAACGGAGTTTATATTGATAATTATGCGCTTCGTGGAAATTCAGGTGTTGACTTAAAGAAAATTGAAAGTACTGAATTAGTATCATTTAATAGCGAATTGGATTATAAATTAGTAATTCTTGAATTTGGATTAAATATATTAAGTGGAAAAAATACTAATTTTGCCCTTTATGAAAAAAATATGATTAAAGTTGTTGAAACCATGAAAGAGGCTATGCCAAATGCAAGTTTTTTACTTGTTGGAGTTCATGACAAATGTATCAAAAAAGGTTCAAAATTTGTTACCGATCCAGCAGTTCCAAAATTAATTGAAGCACAAAAAAATATTGCCGAAAAAACGGATATAGCTTTTTGGAATTTATTTGAAGCAATGGGCGGAGAGGATTCTATGCCAGTTTGGGTAGATTCAAATCCACCAAGAGCATTTAAAGATTATATCCACTTTAACGATGTTGGTGCAAAAGAAGAAGCAAAAATGCTTTTTGAAGAATTAATGAAAAAATATTAATAACATTTATGAGAGAATTATGATTGATTTTTCAGCTTTACAAGGTGATACTCTTTGGGAAAGATGGCAATATTTCGCACAAACAATGCCAGAAAAGGAAGCAATAATTCATTGGCGTGCTGCCGATGAGCCATTTCGTTGGACTTATGCTTCACTTTTGGAAACAGCAAACAAATTCTCGCATTATCTAAAAAATATTGGAGTTAAAAAAGGTGATGTGTGCGCAATAATTATTAGACACAATCCTAATTTTTATCCGCTTTATCTTGGAATTGTTGGAATGGGTGCATTGCCTTCAGTTCTAGCTTATCCAAATCCACGTTTGCATCCCGAAAAGTTTAGACAAGGACTTACTGGAATGGCAGAACGTTCTGGTTTGGATTGGATTTTTACCGAAACGGCTTTGGAGGAGATAATTCTTCCATTTGTTGAAGATAAAAATACGACAGTTAATGAACTATTCTTTCCACTTGAATGGAATTTGAATAAGGAATTAAATTCTGATTCTATACAAGAATTGAGCGAAATTAGAGCTGCAATTGAAAGCGATGAGCCAATGTTGTTGCAACATTCATCTGGAACTACTGGAATTCAAAAACCAGTTGTACTTTCGCATGCTGCTATTTTAAATCACGTAAAAAATTATGGAAAATCAATCCAAATTTCTAATAGCGATAAAGTAGTTAGCTGGTTGCCACTTTATCACGATATGGGATTAATTGCTGCATTTCACGTTCCATTGGCGTGTGGTGTTACTTCAATTCAAATTGACCCATTTGAATGGGTTCTCGCTCCAATTCTTATGTTTATGGCGGCTTCTGAAGAAAAAGCTACTTTGGGTTGGCTTCCTAATTTTGCTTATAATTTAATGGCGGATAAACTTTCGGATGAAGAAATGGAAGATTTATCGTTAGAAAGTTTTAGAATGATGATAAATTGTAGCGAACCTGTTAGAACTGAAAGTCATAAAAAATTTCTTGAAAGATTTAGTGAGTTTGGATTTAAAGAAACTGCTCTTGCAGCAATGTATGCAATGGCTGAAACTACTCTTACTGTTACGCAAACTGAACCAAATATTAGAGCAAATGAAGTTGCTGTGGATAGAGAACAGCTATCAAATGGCAAAGTTGTTATTACTGATGATGAAAGTAAACTTCGAATTTGTGTTTCATCGGGAAAACTAATTGATGAATGCCAAATAAATATTGTTGATAATAATAGATATGTTCTTGCTAACAATAGCGTTGGAGAGATTTCAGTAAAATCAATTTCTATGTTTTCGGGTTATCGAAATTATCCCGAAAAAACTGCCGAAGTTCTTGATGAAAATGGTTGGTATTATACAGGCGATATCGGTTTTGTTTATGATAATGAATTGTATGTTATTGGTCGTAAAAAAGATATTATAATTGTTGCTGGAAATAATATTTATCCAGAGGATATTGAAGATGTTGTTAGCAAAGTGGAAAATGTTATTCCAGGAAGGGTTATTGCCTTTGGTGAAGACGATATTGAACTTGGAACTGAGCAAGTTGGTGTAGTTGCCGAAACAAGTTTAGTTTCTGAAGATGATTTAAGTAAACTGAGAGTTTCAATTTTAAGAGCTGGAATGAGTATTAATGTAAATATTCATCAAGTTTATCTTGTTCCACCAAGATGGTTAATTAAAAGCTCATCGGGCAAACCAAGTCGTAAAACTAATAGAAACAGAATTTTAACTAAAAATGATGAACAAGTTTGGAGTAAAAAATGATTAGCGATAGATTAAAAAAAATTATCTGCGACGAGCTTTATCTCGATGCAGAAACAATTGAAATTAACGATGAAACTCAAGCTCCAGAAGTTCCTGGTTGGGATTCGTTAAATCACGCAAATATTATTGTTGCAATCGAAAAGGATTTTGGAGTTAGATTTAAAGGACTTGAAGTGTTAAAATGCAACAATGTTGGAGCTTTGCAACGTTTAATCGATTCTAAAATTTAGTTTAATATTGTTCAGGAGTTATATGTTAGGAATAGATTTTAGTAAAATTAGCGACATTATGTTGTTCGACCCACGTGATCCATTATTATTTGGTTCTTCGCTTTTCTTTTTCCTTTTTGTGGCGTTGTTATTAATTTACCGACTTTTTGCTAAATCGAACAATGCGAGAGTTTCAATTCTTATTCTATTCTCGATGTTTATTTACTACAAAGCAAGTGGAATTTTTCTTCTTCTTTTGATTTTGAATGCCGTTGCAAATTTTTATTTCGGCAAGGGAATGGGAAAATCCAAAACTCAAGGAGGAAAAAGAGTTTTTCTGTTGCTTTCTTTAGTTTTTAACTTGGGACTTTTAGTCTATTTCAAATACACAAATTTCTTTATTCAAGCATTAATTGACTTTAATTTGGGAAATTTGGAATTATTAGACATAATTATGCCTCTTGGAATTTCGTTCTACACATTTAAATCGTTAAGCTATATTCTTGATATTTATCTTGAAATGATGGAACCAACTGATTCATTTCGCGATTATTTCCTCTTTGTTACGTTTTTCCCAAATATTTTATCTGGACCAATTGATAGAGCTGCAAAATTTTTGCCACAAGTTAAAAAAGATTATTTTTTAACTGATAAAGATATTGCAATGGCTTTAATGCTAATAATGATGGGTTTAGTAAAAAAAATTATGATTGCCGATTATATTAGTCTAAATTTTGTTGATAGAGTTTTTGACGAACCCGTTCGATTTACTGGTGTTGAAAACTTGCTTGCAGTTTATGGCTACGCTTTACAACTTTATTGCGATTTTTCTGGTTACTCCGATATTGCAATAGGAATTGCTTTATTACTTGGATTTAAGTTAATGGAAAACTTTAACTATCCATTTAAAGCAAAAAGCATCTCCGATTTTTGGAAAAGATGGCACATTTCACTTTCAAGCTGGTTGTTGGATTATGTTTTCCGTCCATTGCAAATTGGTTTAAGAAATTGGAGAAAAGCTGGCAATATTATTGCATTAGTTATAACATTTGTTTTAGTCGGGTTTTGGCACGGTGCAAGTTGGGCTTTCTTATTTTGGGGATTGTTACACGGAATTTATATGGCAGTAGGACTTTTAGTTCAAGTTCCCAAAAAGAAATTTTACCTAAAATATAAACTTAATAATTCCAAAATTTTGGGTGCTATTCAAATATTTATCACTTTCAATTTAGTTGCGTTTTCATTCATCTTTTTTAGAGCAAACGATTTTGAATCAGCAATTGATGTTGTAAAACAAATTATATATTTCTTCAAACCTGGAGTATTTGTTCAGTTTGTGGAAAGTTTTACTCCAACTTTTGTTCTAATATTTTTAGGATTCTTTTTACATTTTTTGCCAAGTTCGTTAAACGACAAAACGGTTACGCTATTATCAAAAATGAATATGTTTGTTCAAGCTATAATATTAACTTTAATAATTTGGTTGGTTGCTCAAGTTCAATCAGCCGATTTACAACCATTTATTTATTTTCAGTTTTAAAACATGATTTATAAGTCTAAAATATATTTTTCAATTTTTGTCCTTTTGGCATTTTTCATGTCCAATAGTGCGCTTTCTCAACAAAATGCGACAAGTTCCAACTTGAAAGCATCTGCTATTAAACAAATGGAAAGCAAAAAATTTGGCGAAGCAATCGATTTGCTAAACAAATTTATTTCATCTTCGCCAAGAGATACCGAAGGATATACACTTAGAGGAATTTGTTTTGAGAATATTGAACAATATCAAAATGCAGTTCTTGATTTAAGAAGAGCTTTAAAGTTGGATGCTAATAACGTAAAAGCACGAACTGCACTTGCACGAACTGAAGAAGTTTGGCATCAACAACTACGCAAAAAAATATTAGGTCACGAAAGAGAAATTGCAATAGACCCAGCTAATGCATTTAATTATTTAGAAATTGGAAAATCGTATAGATGGCTCGAAGAATGGCAAAATGCCGAAGATTGGTACGATAAATATCTTGCTCGTGATGATAATGCTTCACCAGATGAAATAATTAGATATTCCGAAATCCTTGCTAAAAATAATCACATCAAAAAAGGCGAAATAATTCTTAAAAAATTTGTAGAACGCTATCCAGACGATTGGCGACTTTGGAGCAAATATGGATATTTTACACTTTGGTTAGCAAATTATAAACAAGCAAAAATTGCATTTGAAAATGCACTTGGGTTTAAACCATTTTTCAAAGAAGCTCAAGACGGTTTAGATATTGTTACTCAAAAAGCATATCTTACACAAAATGACCCAAGATCGTTTGAAAAGGAATTTCCAATTGATAGATATTATAGAATTCTTAGGCAAAATTCTAAAAATGATGAAGTTAGATATAAACTTGCTGAAGAACTTATTAATGCAAATAGAATTGAAGAAGCATATCAACAACTGGAAATTTTAGGTGCGAATAATGCAAATGACCCAAAATATCAAGAAAAATGGGATAATATTGTTCAGCTACGCGATAAAATTTATAATGATAGAATTGAGGAATTAAAAATTGCTATCGAAAATAATCCAACTGATAGAAATTCAGTATTAAAATTAGCCGAATATTACAGATTATTGGAAGATTATGAATCCGCAACAGCGTTGTTGGAAAGTTATTTCCAATTAGTTCCCGATGAAAAAGACGCAAAATTACGTTTTGAGTATGCATTAACTTTGGCTTGGAACAGATATTTTGAAGATGCAAATATTGTGTTAAACGAATTAATTAAAGATAATCCAGATAATTTGGATTATAAATTGTTTAGAGCTCAAATTGCTATTTGGACAGAAACAGAAATTGAATTAGCCGAAGAATATATTAAAGAACTTATTGTTAAAAGACCAGATAATATTGATGTTCTTGTTGCAAAAGCTACATTATTAATTATGTCGGAAGATTTTGAAGAAGCTCAAGCAATTATTGATAAAGCAAAAGCAATTGATGCAGAAAATAATGAAGTAATTACAATTCAATCACGACTCGAATTTCAAATAATTAGAGCCGAAGAAAGACGAATTTATGCAATTTTGGAAGAAGGTCAACGAGTTCTAAAAGAGAAAGGTTGCGAAGAAGCAATTCCATATTATGAGGAATATCTTCAAAAAGCTGAACCAAATAACATTGTAAAACGTGAATATGGCGATGTTCTATTTTGTGCAAGACGTTTTGATGAAGCTTTGGTCATTTATGATGAAATTTTGGAGGCCGGGTACGATTATAAAACTTCGCTTGAACAAGCAAAATTATTTTACGAAAAGGGTGATTCTATAAAAGCTGTTGAAGCCTTTCGGTTATTAGTAAAAGAAGAGCCAAAAGAGTATCAGCCAATGCTATTTTTAGGTGATTCATACAGTAAAATTGGCGAAAACGATTCTGCACTCGCTGTTTATGATACCCTTCTAACTTGGGAACTTGATTCAATGCAAACTTATCTTGTTGAACAAAGAATAGGTTGGATTCCTCCTACTGGATTAAGAGGAATATTAACTTCGTTTCCATCAAGTGTTGCTATTTCGCCACAAGCATTATTTTATGCTGATAATTTTAGTTATCAATTAACCAAACTTGGAGTAAAGGTCGATCTTGGGGTTTTTCAGTATTTGGCTCTTGGGGTTTCATTTTTCCGCTCTAATTCTTCTGCCAATTGGGAAACGCTTGATTCTGCAAAAGTGCATTATGTAGATTCTGTTTCTTCAAATGGATTTACTGGAAAGCGGTCTTTTACCTCTTTTAAAGGACATGTTACAATTCCATTTTCGCAAAATTTAGTGCTCTCAATAGCTCTTGGATTGGTTAATACAGATGGATTTGAAAGTCAGGATGAAACGGAAGTTTATTTTAATTACATTCAAGACGATTTTGGCGCTTCAATGGTTTATTACAAAAGTGATGCAAGTTTAATTTTATATTCGCCATTTTTAATGGATTTTGAAACTTCACTTGGAACGAGAATGACAGCCTCACTTTTCAAACTAAAAGGAAATTATAGACACAGAACCAATTTCTTAGTTTCATCTTTTTTCGATTACATAAGTGTTTCAGACGGAAATGAAGGAAATAATTTTGAATTACGACTCGGTTATCAATTTGATGACCCATTTTCTGCTGGGTATGAATATGCCTACCAAAATTTTAAATACAAAGATGACTATATAGGTGGAATATACTACTCACCACAAAACTCTGATACTCATTCACTTTGGGCTAATTTCTTTTTAGAAAAGAAAGAAAAGCAAAAAGTACAAGTTGGCGGAAAAATTGGTTATTCACCTCAAACAAGCCAACTTATTTTGGAAGGTCACGTAAACGCAAAGTTCAAACCAATTCCAAATTTAATACTTGAAGGTGACTTGTCATTAGGACAAAGTACACAATTTTATTACACATATCGATATTTTTCGCTTAATTTAGCTGCTTCTTGGAGTTTCTGGTAAATTATGATTTCTCAATTAAATAAATTGTGTAAATTATATAAGCAACCAATAACAACAAAGCTTCCCATCTATCTAATTTTTTCTTTTTTCCTGTAAACATTGCAGCAAATAAGAAAATCGTTCCCAATGCTAAAAAGTAAATATCAGTATTGAAAAGTATATTGTAGTCAATTGGTCTTATTAATGAACTTACTGATAGAATGAAAAGAATATTAAAAATATTTGAACCAACAACGTTTCCAATTGCTATATCGCTATTTTTCTTAATTGCAGCTACAACCGAAGTAACCAATTCTGGCAACGAAGTACCCATTGCAACAATTGTTAATCCAATTATTTTTTCACTTATTCCCATAATTGCAGCAACTTCAACAGCATATGTTACAACAAGATTTCCACCCAAAATTAAACCAGCCAAACCAAAAATTATTAGCAACCAAATCTTTAAATTGGAAAACTCATTTTGAGGAATTTCCAAATCGAGAGTATCATTTTTTAGTTGTTTATAAACATATAATAGAAAAAGTGAAAAGAAAGTGAATAATATTATTCCATCAATTCGTGAGAGTAGCAAATCAGTTTGGAGAAAACTGTTTGTTAGTGCAAATAGTAAAATGGCAGCAATGAAGGAAATAGGGATTTCCTTCCAAACTGTACTTGATTGAACAACAATTGGAGCTATTAACCCTACAATTCCTAAAATTGCAAAAAGATTAAAAATATTGCTTCCAATTATGTTTCCAAAAACGATATCAGAATGTCCTTGAAATGACGAAATTACGTTTACAACTAATTCTGGTGCAGAAGTACCAAACGAAACTATTGTTAACCCAATTGCCAGGTCAGAAATATTATGCTTCCTAGCCAACGCTGAAGCACCATCTACTAACCAATTTGCACCTTGAATAAGTAAAGCAAAACCAACAATTATTAGTAATATTTGAAAAAGCATGAATTATCTCTTAATTATGAACACAAAGTTAGCTAAATAAGCGTGCAAATGTAAATGTGTTTAAGCGAATTCAAAAATGAAAGGAAGTAAATCATAAATAAACCAATAGTTTAAAACAAAAAAGCCTCGAAAAATCGAGGCTTTCAGCTCCGCGAGCAAGGCTCGAACTTGCATCCCGATAAAATCGGGATAACAGTCAAAAATCAAAAATCGATTTCGCGGTTTATAATTTTTTGAATCATAATTTTACTTTTCCAATTTTTGACTTTTCTTTCGGCAAGAGCAGCATTTTCTTTTGTGGTAAATTCCTTTGTAAAACAATTTTCCAAGGACGATATCTTGCAGTAAAACCTTTTTCTACTGAATTGTGATAACAAAGTCTGTTGGAAGGATTATGAGAAATACCAATGTAAAGCTTATCAGATGAAATAGACTGAAGGATGTAAAGAAAGTAACTCATAAAAAGACCAATAGTTTAAAACAAAAAAGCCTCGAAAAATCGAGGCTTTTAGCTCCGCGAGCAAGGCTCGAACTTGCATCCCGATAAAATCGGGATAACAGTCAAAAATCAAAAATCGATTTCGCGGTTTATAATTTTTTGAATCATAATTTTACTTTTCCAATTTTTGACTTTTCTTTCCGCCAAAGCAGCTTCAGCTTTAGATGGAAATTCTTTAGTAAAAACAATTTTCCAAGGACGATATCTTGCAGTAAAACCTTTTTCTACTGAATTGTGATAACATAGTCTGGTGGAAGGATTTTGAGAAATACCAATGTAAAGCTTTTCAGATGAAATAGACTGAAGGATGTAAAGAAAGTACTTCATAAAACTCAAGAATAGTTTAAAACAAAAAAGCCTCGAAAAAATCGAGGCTTTCAGCTCCGCGAGCAAGGCTCGAACTTGCAACCCTTCGGTTAACAGCCGAATGCTCTACCATTGAGCTATCGCGGAATAAACAATCAAAATTTCAAGCGACACTTTCGAACTTGCATCCCGATTCTATCGGGATAACAGCCGAATGCTCTACCATTGAGCTATCGCGGAATAAACAATCAAAATTTGAATACCAAAAATAGCACTAACAGTAATTTTTGTCAAGTTTATTTTTTAAAATAATCAAAAAAAACAGTGTCAATTATTTTTTCCAACTTATGAGAAAATAATCTTATTTGTTAAAAGGAAACTTAGTAATTATATCTATAAACAAGTTTGTAACTAAATAATTGATTAAAATGATTTCGGCACGTATTTTGTCAATATAATTTGAAAAATAAATTGGAATTACAATGAATTTAAAAAACATTGAACATATCGGAATAGCTGTCAATAGCATTAATGAATCCCTAAAATATTACGAAGGCGTTTTAGGATTAAAGTGTTACGCTATTGAAGAGGTTTTTGACCAAAAGGTAAAAACTGCATTTTTGAAAGTCGGTGAAACAAAAATTGAATTGTTGGAAGCAACGAGTGAAGCAAGTCCAATAGCTAAATTTATTGAAAAACGAGGACAAGGGGTTCATCACATAGCTTTTGCAGTAAATGGAATTGAAGAAGCACTATTGGAAGCAAAAGAGCAGAATATTCAATTAATTGACGAAAATCCTCGCAAAGGTGCCGAAGGTTTGGAAATTGCTTTTCTCCATCCAAAATCAACTGGTGGAGTTTTAACAGAATTTTGTGAAAAAAAATAATTAAACACTGATTGTGAACAAAAGAGATACAATCATTTAAAAGGAGTTATAATGGGAATGCAAGAAAAAATTGATGAGTTGCTTAAAAAGCGTCAAGAAGCCAAATTAGGTGGTGGCGAAAAGCGCATTGATGCACAGCATGAAAAAGGTAAAATGACCGCTCGCGAACGTATTGAATTATTATTAGACGAAGGTAGTTTTGAAGAATTTGATATGTTTGTATCGCATCGAACAATAGGTTTTGGGCTTGAGAAACAACAATATCTTTCCGATGGCGTTGTTACTGGTTATGGAACTATTGATGGACGATTAGTTTATGTGTTTTCGCAAGATTTTACAGTTTTTGGTGGTTCTTTATCAGAAATGTTTGCCAAAAAAATTGTTAAAGTCATGGAAAAAGCGTTAAAAGTTGGCGCTCCAATTATTGGAATTAACGATAGTGGTGGTGCAAGAATTCAAGAAGGTGTAAAAAGTTTAGGTGGTTATGCTGATATTTTCCAACAAAATATTATGGCTTCGGGTGTAGTTCCACAAATATCGGCAGTTTTTGGTCCTTGCGCTGGTGGTGCTGTTTATTCTCCAGCTCTAACCGATTTTACAGTTATGTCAAAAGGAACAAGTTATATGTTTGTAACTGGTCCTAAAGTTGTAAAAACAGTAACTGGCGAAACTGTTACTACCGAAGAACTTGGCGGTGCGCAAGTGCATGCAACAAAATCTGGCGTTACTCATTTTGTTTCAGAAGATGAAACAGAAGGAATTTTGTTAATTAGGAAATTGCTAAGTTATCTTCCTCAAAATAATATGGAAGACCCACCACAAAAAGTATGTAACGACCCAATTGATAGATTAGAAGATGCTTTAAACAGCATTATTCCAGAAAGTGCCAACAAACCCTACGATGTTAAAGACGTAATATTTTCAATTGTAGATAATGGCGAGTTTTTGGAAGTTCAAAGACAATATGCCCCAAATATTGTTGTAGGTTTTGCAACTTTTAATGGAACATCTGTTGGAATTGTTGCAAATCAACCAAACTATCTTGCAGGCGTTTTGGATATAAACGCTTCACGAAAAGCTGCAAGATTTGTACGTTTTTGCGATGCATTTAATATTCCAATTGTAACACTTGTAGATGTTCCTGGATTTTTACCTGGAACTACTCAAGAATATGGTGGAATTATAATTCACGGTGCAAAATTACTATTTGCTTACGGTGAAGCAACCGTTCCAAAAATTACAATAATTCTTCGTAAAGCATATGGTGGTGCTTATGATGTAATGAGTTCAAAACATTTACGTGGAGATATAAATTATTCATGGCCAGGTGCTGAAATTGCAGTTATGGGAGCAAAAGGTGCAATAGAAGTTCTTTATTCTAAAGAATTGGGCGAATTTACCAATCCAGAAGATAAGGCTAAATTTAGTGCTGAAAAGGAAGAGGAATATAAAAACAAATTTGCAAATCCTTATGTAGCTGCTAAATATGGATATATTGATGACGTTATTGAACCAAGAAATACAAGATTTAGAGTAATTAGAGCATTGCAAATGCTATCTACGAAAAAAGATAGTAATCCACCAAAGAAGCATTCAAATCTTCCATTATAAAAAGGAGTAGTTATGTTTGATAATGTAAGTTTTTCTAATGTTTGGAATAATAATGGAATTTTTATTTCAGTTGTTGGATACGTAATTGTGTTTATCGCATTATTATTTCTAACAGTTATTATAATTAATTTTCAAAAAGTACTTTTATCACAACAAAGGAAAAAGCTTAAATCCGTTGGTCATAGAGCCGCAAATGCAGAGACTTTAGAAATTTCTGGAGACGTTAGTGCGGCAATTTCGGTTGCACTTTATCTGCATTTTCAAGAAAACCATGACGTTGAAAATACAGTTTTAACAATAAAAAGAGTTCAAAGAGTATATTCTCCATGGAGTTCAAAACTTTATGGATTAAGAGAATTGCCCAAAAGATAATTTTAATAACATAAGCCTTTATAATTGGCTAAGTTCATTTATAGTTTGATAAATGATTAAAAATAAGGTTAAAAAAAATGAAAAAGTTTAAGTTTATAATACGCGGAAATGAATACAATGTTGAAATTCAAAGCATTGAAGACGAAATTGCCGAAATTGAAGTTAATGGTACAACATATCAAGTGGAAGTTGTAAAAGCAATAAAAGAGGTCAAAACACCAAAATTAGTCCGTTCACAGGTTGTTCCAGCTGGTGGAGCCGATAGTGCTAAAACAAGTAAACCTTCAGAGAAAAAGGGCGTTGGATTTGTAAAAGCACCACTTCCAGGCACAATTATAGAAGTTAAAGTTAAAGTTGGAGATGAAGTTAAGATTGGGGATAAACTTTTAATTATGGAAGCCATGAAAATGGAAAACGAAATCAGATCAGATAAATCGGGGAAAATTTCCATAATTAAAGTCAACAATGGCGACTCAGTGCTTGAAGGCGACGTTTTAGTTGAGATAGGGGAATAAAATGGAAGGTATTAATCAATTTATTCGCTTTACCGGCTTTGCAAATGTTACTATTGGGCATTTAGTAATGATTTCAGTTGGTTTGTTTTTTATCTATTTAGCAATAAAAAAAGAATATGAACCGCTTCTTTTAGTACCAATTGGATTTGGAATTTTGGTTGGTAATATTCCATTTGTTGAAAATGTAGGACAGCAAATAGGAATTTATGAAGATGGCTCTGTGCTTAATTATCTCTATTTTGGAGTTATACAAGGTATTTATCCACCACTTATTTTTCTTGGAATTGGTGCGATGACGGATTTTTCAGCACTTATTTCAAATCCAAAATTAATGTTACTTGGTGCGGCAGCTCAACTTGGAATATTTATAACATTTATGGCAGCTTTAGCTCTTGGATTTACAGTAGAACAATCAGCATCAATTGGTATTATTGGCGGAGCTGATGGTCCAACTGCAATTTTCCTAGCTTCAAAATTAGCACCAGAGCTAATAGGCGCAATAGCAATTGCAGCTTATTCATATATGGCGCTCGTTCCTGTAATTCAACCACCAATAATTAAACTTTTAACAACAAAAGATGAACGTTTAATAAAAATGAAACCACCAAAAGCAGTAACTAAATTAGAAAAAATGGCTTTTCCAATAGTTGGATTTCTGCTTACAACTTTCATTTCTCCTGGAGCATTACCACTACTTGGTTTTTTGTTTTTTGGAAATTTGTTGAAAGAATCTGGTGTAACAAAAAGACTTGCTGAAACTGCTGCAAAACCAATGATTGATATTGTAACAATAATACTTGGTTTAACGGTTGGTGCCTCAACACAAGCAACTACATTTTTAACTCCAGAATCAATCCTAATATTTGTATTGGGTGCTGTTTCCTTCATGGTTGCTACTGCAGGCGGTGTTTTATTTGCTCAATTTATGAATTTATTTTTGAAAAAGGAAGATAAAATAAATCCAATTATTGGTGCGGCAGGAGTTTCGGCTGTTCCAGATAGTGCGCGAGTTGCACACTATCTTGGACAAATTGAAGATCCTACAAATTATCTTTTAATGCATGCAATGGCTCCTAATGTAGCTGGTGTAATTGGTTCGGCAGTTGCGGCTGGTATTTTAATGGGATTTTTGTTGAAAGTAATTTAGATTTGAATTTGAATGATTAAAAAAAGAGACGTCCTAAAACGTCTCTTTTTTTTTGAATATTTAAAAATTAACCACATCCTCCAAGAGCTCTAACTTTTTGCTTTTCAACAACTTTAGGCTTGGCTTTTTCAATCAATATTGGCATTTTTTCGGAAGCTTCTTTTCTAAATCTTTGAGTATCATTAAAAGTTGCTTCAGCGATTGATGCTTTGTTAAAATCGAGGATTTGGGATTTAAATTCATTAAATCCACCTTTTAATTGGATTACATTTTTGAACCCAAGTTCTTTTGCTAAAATGTATCCCTTTTTTGAATTTTCATCATCATCACCAACAATAATATTTACTTTATCTTCTAAGTTGAAAATATTTTTTGATGATTTAGAAAAGAAGTCGTTTAACACTAAATTAGTAGCACTAGGTAAAGTCATAGTTTGAAATTCTTTAGAATCTCTTATATCAATAACCTGAAAGCTTTTGTCTTTAGACATAAATCTTAAAGCTAATTCATCAGAGGTAATAGTTTTAATTTCAAATTCAGAAACGTAAGTTGGGTCGTTTACTTTATCAAGAATCAAAGTTTTTTCTGGTTTTAATGTTGCTGCAACCAATCCAACAAGCAATGCTACTGATGTAATTATAAGCAAAGAACGTTTTGAAGTAGTATCAACAACTTCGGTTTTATTAACATTTTTTTCAATTTTTGCAACAATCCAATAACTTCCAAAAGCAATTATTGTCATAAAAAATGCAAATAAACCTAATGAAATATTAAGAGTTTCAGAAATTTGTGGAATTCCTAAATCGGAACCGGTATACAAATTTTCAAAAATTGGATATCCTTCAATAAAAACTAAGATACCAAGCATAGCTCCTAAAACAAAAACCATTGCGTCAATTTTTCCAATCATTACTGCACAAAGACTTGTGCCAGGGCAGTAACCACCTATTACAAAACCCAAACCCATAACTAAACCGCCAACAATGGCTGACCATAAAAATAGGGGATTAACGTAAATAAGCTCTATATCGAGCAATCCAAAGTGTGATAAAACAAGAGTTCCAACCATTGCTGTTACTCCAGCAGTAAAAAACACTCTTAAAACGGTAAAATCATATCCATAAAATACGCCAGCTAATTTCTTCGAAGAAGAAAATCCGGCACTTTCTAAAATAAATCCAAATGCAATGCCGATTAAAACGGCAATTATAAGATTAAATTCATTATTTATAAATTCTGGTACTAAAGGTCCCATTATTCTCTCTCAAATTAATTAATTAATTGATCCAAAGTTTTCTAAAGAAATAAGCAAAAAGATAACCGCCACCAAATATGGCTAACATTGTTAAAATTCCACCAGTTGAAAAAACAGCCATTCCACTAAGAGCTGCGCCACTTGTGCAACCTCTTCCAAGTTGTGAGCCTAAACCAAACAATGCACCGCCGATTAAAGCTGCAATAAGTCTAGTTTTTGATGTAATTCCAGAATGATGTTCAACTTTAAGTTTTAGTCTATTTGCGAGCGTTCCAGATATAAAAGCTCCGAGTAAAGCACCTAATACTTCAAAAACCAACCAAGCTTTTAATGGACTTCCTTCGTGAGTTTTATTAAAATCCTGTAAAAATGGAACATTTTCTGAATGTGTTGGAGCAATTGTTTCGAGTGAATAAATTACAACATTTTTTGCGGCACCACTTGCACCCAAACCATGACCTGTAATATAAATAGTAAGCAGTAATAACAAACCAAGTAAAAATCCTGCTAAATAAGGATTCATATATTTAGTGTTTTTCATTTTCTACCTTTTCTTTTTCGTTATTATTATTGTTATCATCTTTATTTTCTTCTTCGTTATTATTTTCTTCTTCGTTATTATTTTCGTCGTCATCTTCAACATCTTCATAACCGGTCATCATAGCCTTTAAGTTTGTAAGAATTGAGTGGCCGGTTGTAATTAAATAAACGTGAACAACAACAAATGCCATTAATGCATAAGCACCTGCTGTATGAATTAATGCAACTGTTTCTAAACTTTCAATATCCAAACCTCCAATATTATCACCAGAAGTGTATCTATAAAACATATAAAATAAGCCAGAAATAACCATAACTGGAATAACCATAATTTTAAGTTCCAAGTAGGTTAAACGTTGTAATGGATTTAATTTGCTCAGAACCGTTTTTTTTGTTGGGTGTGGAGAATTACGGAAAATACCCAAAATGTAGAAGTCTAATTGTGCTTTTAGGAATTTTGTTGTCGGAATGTATTGTTTCCATTCACCAGTTGTAAAATGCCAAAATATTGCAAATACAATAACAACAATTAAAGCATAAGCGGCATAGCTGTGAAAAATAACGGCGTTTTCATATCCAAAGAATGAAAAAGAGCCATGAACTTCAAAACCTGTTAAAGCAAGAAAGAAAATTAAGAATGCCTGAGTCCAGTGCCAAAATCTTTCAAAACTTTTATAAATATAAACTGTTTTCATTATTTAATACCTATTATTTTTGTTTATAAGAAAAATAAATTCTTAATAATCCGTGAAATAAAACACCAGCAAATGAAAGAATTATCACTAAAAATCCAGAAGAATCAATAAAATCGCTATAATCTCTTCCTGGCAAATAAAAATCGTTTAATCCCGCAAGACGGCTATTTTCTCTTTGGTGACAATTTGTGCAAGTTAACGATTCTTCTTTTGGAGCAACTTGATGATTAATTGGCCAATACATTTCAGTTTTAATAAAAGAATATTTACCACTATAAGGCAATCCTATTGCTTCCATCCCTTTTGCAGAAGCAGTTTGCCAATTAAAATCCTTCCAAAAAGCACCGTCACCAACATTATCTGAATATAAGTGAGGATGAATTAACAATTTTGTAATTGGGTCAAATATTTGGTTTGCTGTATGAATTTTTACGGGAATAATTTTTGAATTTTTGTCAGAATAAGACCCATATAATGGATTTAGAACAACCGCTTTTGTTGTATCTTCAATTTTATCACCAAGAACATAATGACCAGCAGTTCCATTAAACCAAACATAATCAGGTTCAATATTCTTTCCATAAGTAAAAGAGCCTTTAATTGATTTGTAAATGTGATTTCCAAGAGAATCTTCTTCTTCATAGGGTTTTCCATCTTTTAATCTTCCTGCAGTTGACCAATCCCAATCCAAATTTGTAGGTGTTCCTTTGGAATAAATTGGAATATGACAAGTTTGGCAAGCAACTTTTAAAGTATGCTCGTTCAAAATTTCAGATTCATGCGGAGTTGCAGTATGGCAGTCCTCACAAGTTGATCTTTCGGTACTAATTGATGCAATTGAATAAACTTTACCAGTAATTTGATGGTTTTCGGTTTTATGGCAATCAATACACACCAAATTTGGACCAGCTTCATCCATATGAATATCAATTTCTCTTCCAGGATGGAACATAGTATTATCCAAATCGCCATGTTTCACATTATTTCCACCACCACCGTAAAAATGGCAAACGCCACAATTATCACGAGTCGGTTTTCCAACACTTTGAGCAACTTTTCTTAAATCAACTCCAGGATCGGGCGTTCCAGATAAATTTGCTCCTTTTACATAGGAATTTGACTGATCGTGACAAACTAAACAATCAACATTTGTGGAATCGGTATAAGAAACACCATTTTCCGTCATATCAAATCCAATATGGCATTTTGCACAACTTTTGGTATTTGATTGGGTTCCGATACAATAATTGTTAATAATATTCTTCTTTCCAAGATAAACTATCCCTTTTCCTTCAATGTAATCGGGTCTTTCCCAATTCCAATGTGAAGATTGCATAACTTCAACGTGGCGTTTGTTGTGGCAAGTAATACATGTTGCAGTTACATCTTGTGCACGGTTAAAATCTTTTTGCAGAGCATCAAATTTACTGTGATCTACAACTTTTGCTGGTTTTTCAGAATATTTTGCTTTTAAAATCACTTCCTGAGATGGACGAAATGTTTTGTCAGAAAAAATGTTAAATGATGCAATAACAAGCACAATAATTACTGAAAGAACAATGATAAATTTCCTCATAAAGGCTTCCTTACAAAAATTATGGAGAATAAACACTAATTGTTCTATGGGCTAAAACAATATAATTTCATGTGCAAAAATAGTAATATTATAGACCATAAAACAGTATATTTTAGGTTATAGAAATGTTTTTTTCAAGATTGCTAATAATTTTGTAACTTTAAAAGAACAAATTAATTATAAATATTTTGTAATTTTTTAGAAAAATAGTTGAAATGAACTCCAGTACAGAAATTCTAAAAAAGTTATTATATACTCATTCCAAAACTTTAGGTATGGACTGTCTTTTTGACAACGAATTTTTATGTTGGGAAGATGAAAATGCCAATTTAATATCAGTTTCACCCTCTTGCGAACAAATTACTGGATACACTTCTGAAGATTTTATTAAAAATCCAAATTTATTTAAAAACTTAATTTTGCCCGAAGATTTAGATATTTGGGAAAAAAGATGCGAAGAAGTTCGTTCTAAAAATGTGAAAAATTTGGAATTTAGTATCCGCGATAAATTTAACAATATTATCCATTTACAAAATAATTCTCAGCGACTTTTTGAAAACGACGTTTTTATTGGAATTAAGTCAATTAATAGAAAAATAATTTCACACACTTTTAGTAAAGGAATTGATTCTGGTATTATTGAATCAACAAACGCCATTGCCAAGCTTAAACAAAGTGAAGAAATTTATCGGAATGTATTTAATCATTCACCATTGGGAATTTTACATTTTGATAAAAATGGAGTTATTACCGATTGTAATGACGAATTTGCGTCAATTATTGGAACCAATAAACACAATTTAATTGGGTTTAATATGCTTACAACTCTTAAGGATTTGGAACTTAAAGAAGTTGTTCAAAAATCTTTAACAATTGGTTCGGGGGTTTATAGAAATTCTTATACATCTATTATTTCAGGTAAAACGACACCAGTTGTTGGACGGTTTAACGCTGTTTATTCCGATGGAAAGCAAATAATAGGTGGAGTTGGGCTTATTGAAGATATCACAGATAGAAATAATCACGAAAAAGTGCAAAAAGCTCTATTTGAAATTTCTGCAACTTCAAGTAAAATGATTTCTATACGCGAACTTTATACAGAATTACACGAAATTATTAAGCGACTTATGCCTGCTGAAAATGTTTTTATAGCAATTCATAATAAACAGACTAATTTAATTACTTTTCCATATCATGTTGATAAATATGACTCTCCTCCAAAACCTAAAAATTTTGGAAATGGTTTGGCAGAATATATTCTCAGAACCAAGATAAGTCAGATTATTTCTGCTGACATGGATAAAGAACTCCAGAAAGAGGGAGAAGTTGAACTAAGCGGTGAATCAGCTCAAATTTGGGTTGGAGTTTATTTGGATTTTGAAGGTGATTATCAAGGCGTTTTAGCACTTCAAGATTATGAAAATCCAAATGCGTATTCTGAAGAGGATTTAAAAGTTCTGCAATTTGTTTCCGAACAAATTGTGAAAGTTTTAGATAAAAAATATGCAGATAGAAGATTGTTAGAATCTGTTGAACAACTTTCACTTGCAAAAAAGGAATTGGAAGTAATAAATAAAAATAAAGATATGTTCTTTTCAATTATTGCTCACGATTTACGCGCGCCATTTAACACGTTGCTTGGTGTTACGGAGTTGATTTCTGGAAACATGGACGATATGTCAATGAAAGAAGTGAAAGAAATTTCAAGAGTTATTCATTCATCAACCAATAATTTGTTTAAATTAATTGAAAACTTGCTTAGTTGGTCACGATTGCAAATGGGAGTTTTTCAAATAAATCCAGTTAAATTATCAATTTCAGAAGTTATTAACGACGTACTCGAAGTAGTAAGTTATTCGGTATTGGATAAAAAAATAATGATTGAAAACAGAATAAATAATTATGATGCTATTGTGGATGAAGAATGCCTTAAAACAGTTGTTCGAAATTTGCTTAACAATGCAATAAAATTTACAAATCGATTTGGAAATATAATTTTATTATCTGTAGAGTTAGAAAATCATATTCAAATAACAATTAAAGACAATGGTGTTGGAATAAAGGAAGGAGTAATTCCAAAATTGTTTAGCATTTCATCAAAAACATCAACAATTGGAACTGAATCAGAAAAAGGAACAGGGCTTGGACTTATTCTTTGCAAAGATTTAATTGAAAAAAATAATGGCAAAATATGGGTAAAAAGTCAGTTTGGAAAAGGAAGCGAGTTTAGTTTTACTATTCCAAAACCTATTTGAGCATAACATTAAGTAAAAATTAAATTTGCTTGACAAATGAAATAATTCTTGTTAATTTTGAACCATCATTCAATAATAAAAATGCTATGCGAGTTAAAGAAGGAAATAAAGAAAAGGACATTTTGGAAGCTGCGATAAAAGTGTTTGCCGAACATGGTTATCACATTGCAAAAATTTCAAAAATTGCGGAAGTTGCTAATGTTGCTACTGGAAGTGTTTATGTCTATTTCAAAAACAAAGAAGATATTCTGTTAAAAATATTTGCAAATCTTTGGGCAGAACTTCATAAGGAATTTCAATTGCTCTCACTTAATAAATCGCTTTCACAAACCGAAAAAATAGACGGAATGATTGACTTAATATTTGATGTTTTTGCTTCAAATCAACCTTTGGCAATAGTTTTTGTAAATGAACAAAATCATTTGCAAAAATCAAACAAAGCCGAATTTACAGGTTTTTACGATAAGTTTTTAAATATTGGTGAAGCGATAATCGATTCTGGAATTTCTAATAACTCATTTTCATCAGATATTGACATAAATATTTTTAAGCAGTTTGTTTTTGGAGCTGTTAGGCACCTTGTTCATTGTTGGGCAAATGAGCCAGAAACTTATCCAATAAATAAAATAAGACAAAATGTAAAATCTCTTGTCAAATATGGAATAGTGAAATAGTATTATTTTATACTATTATGAATAATGATTCAACAAACAATAAAATAAAAATCAAGACAATTTAACAACAATCAATTATGAGGTAAATCATGAAAAAGTCACTAGTTTTCTTAACAGTGTTATTGCTTTCTATAGGGATTAACGCACAAACCCCAAAGTTTTCAGTAGGAATTGTAGGAAGTCATTTCCATAATAATTCAATCAATGATAGAATTAGCGAAGCAAATAATCCATTTGGTTACGGAATTGTATTTGCGGGTAAATTAACAGATGAGTTATCAATGGGTTTAACATTCGAGTATTTAAAGGACGATATTGAAGCAGGAACTGGCGTAGAGAAAGATCTTCGAGCTAATTATTCACTATTTTTGCACCCAGTAAAAACACAATATGTTCAACCATATTTATCTGCAGGATTTGTTTACACTCACAGAACTTTATCGTATAACAATTCATTAAATAAATCTGATAATAGCAATGATTTATTAAATGGTCGTTTCAGCGTTGGTGTAGATGTTCCAATTGTTGCAAATCTATATATAAATGGTGATCTTGGCGTTTATTCTAATGGATTTGGATATGTTGGTTGGGGAAGCAATGTTGGATTAAGAATTTCCATTTAATCATAAAATTAACATAATTTAATAGCCATGTTTCAAATAAAAATATGGCTATTGTGAAAAAAGGCAATACCCCAAACTCGGATATTCTTAAACTAAAAATACGACACTCGCTCACTGGTTATACATCAGGAACATTGGATGATTTTTGGGAAAACAATACAAATTTGAGCTATATTCATCGTTTATAATAAACAGTTGAAGCTATTCTCCAATAAATTGTGAATCAAAGTTGTGTACTTGTGCAAGCACATTTCGAAGCTTTGATTCTTCAATTTCTAATTTTGAATGCTCAAAACTTCTTTGAGTAGTTTTTTTCTCATCACTTTGAGCCCATGGGACCATAAATTTTAGATCAGATGAATGTAATTTCAGAAACATTGAATAATGATCTTGGGTTAAAAAGTGAGCATTTGCAAATTCTTTTCCGTTTGTTTCTTGGTTGTGTTCCATAATTTCACCTCAATAAATATTAATTTACTTCTAAAATCTTGAGTAATTATAGCGTTATTTAGATTGAGTAGAAAGTACAGAATCTAAGTTGTTGAAGCAACAAAAATGTTTTAAATGATACAATAAATAGCTTAAACGGTATGAATGCTAAGAAAAAACGAATATTCTTGTACTTAAAAACATTAAATTTGGATTGTTAAAAACAAATAATTAGTTTCAATTGTGGAAAATGAATAACAAATAGGTTTTAATAAATTTTATGGCAGTAAATGTAACATCCGAAATTGGGAAAGTTGGTGGAGTAATAATCCACACACCAGGTAGTGAAGTTGAAAATATGACTCCACAAAACGCTGAAAGAGCGTTATATAGCGATATTCTTAATTTATCAGTTGCTGGAAAAGAATATTCTTCATTTAAAAATATATTAAAGAAATTTACTAAAGTATATGAAGTTAGCGATCTTTTAACTGAAATTGCAAAAAATGACGAAGCAAAAACAAGCATTATAGATAATATTTGCAAAAATGAAGATATTTTTGATTTGAAAAATCAATTATTAGAACTTTCACCAGAGAAACTTTCGAAAGTTTTAATAGAAGGTTTTCCATTAGTATATGATAATTTAACAAAATATTTAAGTGGCGAAAGATATTCACTTCAGCCGCTTCATAATTTTTTCTTTACTCGCGATGCTTCAATCACAATTAAAGACAAAATCCTAATTTCGCAAATGAGCAGTAAGGTTCGTGAACGCGAATCAATAATTATGGAAGGTATTTTCAATTTCCATCCTATTTTGAAAGCTGAAACTATAAATTCACAAAATAGTAAGTTTTTTAATTCAAAAATAACTATTGAAGGCGGTGATGTTTTAGTTCCACGTGAAGATATTTTGTTAATTGGAATTGGTGCGAGAACGACAACGCAAGGTGTCGATTTTCTTATTGATAAATTCAAAGAACAAGGTAAAAGGAAGCATATTATTATTCAAGAACTTCCGCTTAAACCTGAATCTTTTATTCATCTTGATATGGTTTTTACATTTCTTGATAAAAATCAGTGTATGATTTATGAGCCAGTTATTAAAAATACACACGATTTTCAAACAATTCATATAGTTGTTGATAATGGAAAAGTTGAATCCATAACTGAAAAAAAGGATATTCTAAAAGCGTTAAAAAATCTTGGAATGGATTTAAGTCCAGTTATTTGTGGCGGTCATGCTGATATTTGGACTCAAGAACGCGAACAATGGCATAGTGGAGCAAATCTTTTTGCATTAGCTCCAGGACAAGTAATTGGATATGGGCGAAACGAAAGAACAATTGAAGAATTGAATAAAAATGGATATGACGTTCTTAATTCGGCAGATATTTTTGATAGTAAAATTAATATTGAAGATTATAAAAAATTTGTAATTACTTTACCTGGCTCAGAATTAGCGCGCGGTGGCGGTGGATGTCGCTGTATGACAATGCCAGTTAGCAGAGAACCTGTTAAGTGGTAAACAATCAACATTTACAAATAGGATTTCTTTTTACATAGAAAAAAGAGTTAAAGTAATTTAAATTTGGTTATGGAAAAAAATAAAAAAATACGGTTCAAAAGCAATAATCAACTGAAATTTATTCATTGCAGCAATGAAGCTTGTAATAAAATATTTTTAATAAATAAAAAAGAAGTTGAACACGGAAATGGAGTTTTTTTCTGCCCAGAATGTTTTCTAAAATCGAAAACTCACCACACAATTGAATGTGCAAGTTGTTTAACAATAATTGATTTTCTCGCTCCAGATTTTGACGAAGATATTACAACTTATTATACCAAAAAATGTACATTTTGCAATGGAACAATTGAAGACGAAATAAAACTAAGCAAATTTAATTCAATTGAATTTTACACTCAATGCTAAAAAATTATTGCTAATCGAAACACACCTTGTTATCTTTATTTGGTATTTTATTAAACTTTAGGATAGAAAATGAAGAATTTCCAAACTCTGTTATTTGCTTCTTTTATTTTATTGCTTGCGGGATGTTCATCTTCGCAAAATGTTGAAAAACAGCAATCAAATTTCACTTATTTTAATCAGGACACAGTTAAATCATATCAATTTGATACTGGTAAAATGTGGACATTTGAAGATGCTCCAATTGATTATTTTGATAAAACTTATTCATTTAAACCAGATTCAGTTTGGTTAGATGATGTTCAAAAATCCACACTTAAATTCGCAAATTGGTGCTCATCATCTTTTGTTTCGGAAGATGGTTTGATTATGACAAATCACCATTGTGTCGATTTTATTACAGGTAGATATCAAAAAGAAGGTGAAGACCTTCAACAAAATGGTTTTTATGCTAAAACTCTCGCGGAAGAACGTAAAGTTCCAAAATTATTTGTTGAACAATTAATTTTCACAAAAGATGTTACCGACGAAATTTTTAAAGCTGTGGATTTGGGTAAAACCGAAACAGAAAAAGCTAAATTTTTAAGAGAAAAAACTAAAGAACTAGAAAAAAAGTATTCTGACGAAAAGGGATTGATTTGTAAAGTTACAACACTTTATAACGGTGGAAAGTACTCTTTATACGGCTATAAACGTTATAATGATGTTAGAGCTGTTTATGTTAATGAAGGACGAATGGGATTATATGGTGGCGACCCTGATAATTTTACTTATCCTCGTTACAATCCAGATTTTGCTTTTATGCGTGTTTACGATGATAATGGAAATCCTTTAAAAACTGACCACTTTTTTAAGTTTAGCACAAATGGTGCCGAAATGAACGAGCCAATTTTTGTTGTTGGAAATCCAGGTTCAACTTTCCGCTTAAAAACCATGGCACAGTTGGAGTTTATGCGTGATTATTCTTATCGCAACCTAAATTTTTTTACTAATGGAAAAGTTAAATACTATAACGAATTGATAAAAGAAGATCCAACTAATGCAAGAGAGTACGAAGATCAAATGCTTTTTGTCGGAAACGGGGCAAAAGTATTTAAATACAGTTATCAATTTTTAACTGACCAATATTTAATGGCTCGTAAAGCCGATTTTGAAAAGAAATTTAAATCCGCTGTTAAAGGTGATGCTGAGCTAAATAAACTTTATGGTCATCTTTGGGATGGAATTGAAACTGTAAATAACGAGCTAAGAGATTATGCGGGTGAAATTGCGGCTTACACAATTTCGGCAAGAAGTAGTTCAGATTATTTTTTAATTGCACAAAATTTAATAAATCTTGCTCATGAACTACAAAAACCAAGTGATAAGATAAATGATAATTACAATGGCGAAAAATTGGATTCAACAATTCAAGCCATATTTCCAAAAGATTTAAATGTTATTGAAACCGATAAAGAACTTGCTTTGCAGGCTGATTATATGATGTTAAATCTTGGGGTAAATCATCGTTTAATGCAAAAAATTTATGGTGGAAACCAAGGTGCTGAAGCGGCAAAGTTTATTAAAAGTAATTCAAAAATTATCTCTGCCGATGGTGTTATAGCTCTTGCAAAAAAAGGTGCAGATGCAATTCTTAACTGCAACGACCCATTTATTAGTTACATTTTAGAAACTAAAGATAAGTTGGCAGAGTTGAGCGAATTGCAAAAAAATGCTTTGGAAACTGAACAAATAATGGAAAATGAGTTGGGCAGAGCTTTGTTCGAGGTTTATGGAACTTCAATTCCACCAGATGCGACTTTTACATTACGAATTAGTGATGGTGAAATGAAGAATTATGAATATAATGGAACAGTTGCTCCAGTTCAAACTACTTTTTATGGATTGTATGATAGATATTATTCAAATAAAGGCAATTATCCTTGGGGATTGCCAGAACGTTGGTTAAATCCTAAAGAGGGTTTTGATATGAGCACACAGTTCAATTTTATTTCTACTAATGATATTACTGGTGGAAGTTCTGGAAGTGCAGTAATAAATAAAAATGCCGAAGTAATTGGTGCTGCTTTTGACGGAAATATTGAGTCAATTCCTGGTAATTATCTTTATAATCCTTCAAATAATAGAATGGTATCGGTTTCTTCTAAGGCAATGCTTCAAATTTTGAGATATATTGGAGATGCTGAAAGAATTGCTGATGAACTCGAAGCTGGTAAAATACCCGAAAAATATAAAGTTGTTGAAGAAGTTGAAGAAATAAAGGAAGTAGAAGAAGTTTCTGGTAAATAATTAGTAAATAAAAAATCTCCAAGGTTTTAAAAACCTTGGAGGTTTAGTTTTACAAAAATTTGGTAAATAAAATTATCTCAATCTTAAAAATCTGCGTTCCTATTTGTAAACTAAAAAAATCAATCTTTAAACATCAGTTTACTATCTTTTTCGCTCCCTTTTTTAGCCCATTCTTCTGGAATAATTTTCCAATTTGAGTCAGTTTTAGGATTTACATTTCCTTTCTCTTCAATCCATTTCATCATATAAAATCTCAAATCCTTATCGGTAGAAGTAATAATTCGTTCAGCTATTTTTTCTTGTGGAATTTTGGCTCCAATTGTCAAATGCCCGCCACCACCATTTCCTCTATAGGAATTAAGAGCAACTGTGTACATTTTATCCAATTCAAATTTATTGCCATTTGTAAAATTGGTAATCGTAACTCTTTCACCAGCTGATTTTGATACATCAACAATGTAATTTATGCCAGCGGCAGATTCGAAATTATAAAATCGCTCTTCCAACATTGGTGAACTTGAACGTTCAGACCATTTTAACTTGCCATTTTCATCCTTAACAAATTTTAGTAAATCATCATTTTCATTCTCCATTTGGTTAAACCAAATAGCGCTACTATATTCCAAAATGTCCTTAATTTCTTTTCCAGAAAGACTAATTGTATAAAGTAGATTTTCATATTTATAGAGTTTGAACATATCTTTTACAAATATTTTGCCATTTTCAATTTCGGTATCAAAAGTAAGTGGAGCAGCGAGTGAAATATCGGCATTTGTAATTTCGAGTTGTATTTGATGAATTAAATCAACAAATGGCGAATCACCAAAAAGAGCATCTCGCGAAGAAATTGTTTCTGTAAAAGTGCCAATTTCTTTAGAAACATAGGTTTTTACTTTCTCAAATTGAGTATTAAAAGTCCGCAAAAATGTGGAATCTGCTATATAATTTTTGGAATCAACCAACTTCCCAGAAATATTTTTCTCCCAAATATTTAATTTTGGATTAAACATTAAATCAATTGATACTTCTGCAAAAGTGCGAGCAGAGCTTGTTCCACCAATAAAAAGCACTTTATTGCTATCGGAATTATTTACAAAAATATTCCAACCTTGATGATCGTGTCCAGTAAAAACAACATCAAAACCGGGAACTTGCTCAGCAACCAAGCGAGTAGCATTTTCATTTTTATAAGATGAAATAGTTTGTCCATTATAAGTTGGGTCGCCACCGGCATGAAAAAGTCCTACAATAATTTCGGGATTTTCATTTTTCTTTATTATTGGAATCCACAATTTTGCAGATTCAATCATATCGTCAAATTGCATTCCTTCCCAAATTTTTGGAGGTAACCAATTTGGAATTGCTGGAGTTGTTAATCCCAAAACCGCAATTTTTACGCCTTTACGCTCAATAATTGTATATGGTTTAAAATAAGGTTTTTGCGTTTTAACATTAACCGAGTTGGCAGAAAGCCAAGGAAAATTTAACTGCGTTGCAAAATTATCATAAACATCATGACCAGTTTCTATATCGTGATTTCCGACAGAACCAGCATCATATTTCATAAAATTCATAACCTGAGCGTATAAATGTGTTGAATTTGGCTCCTCAAAGTTGTAGTAATACACGGCTGGAGTTCCTTGCAAAATATCACCATTACTTAGCAAAACAACCGCTTGCGAAGTATCGCTCCTTTGTTCATTTAGGTAAGTTGAAATATTTGCAAGCGAGTGATTCGTTTCCCTCATATCCATAAAATCGTAAGGATAAATTGCACCGTGCGAATCTGTAGTTTCAACAATTTTGAGCTTTATTGTTTGTCCCATTAACGCCGAAAATGAAACCACAAAAAGCAAAAATGCTTTGACAATTATTTTATTCAAAATATTTTTCATTTTTTCTCCAAATTGTAACTTGTTAGTAAAACATAATAAACGATAGGCAATATTATTAAAAAGGAAATTTAATTGAAAATAATGTTGGAAAATAATGAATGTTTAGATGTTATTAAACTGTGAAGTTTTATTCATTTTGCGTTTATAATGATTTTATCAAAAAAATCATATATTAGCATCAAATTTTATAAAAAATTTAGGATACAAAATGCGATTACTCAATGTTTTATTTTTAGCACTTGTTTTATCAATTTCTACAAATGCCCAAGCTGGATTATATAAGCCCATTAATGTTGATACTGTTAAATATTCTTTGGATGATTTTGGTAAAATGTGGACTTTTGACGCCATTCCTTTTGATAAATTTGAGAAAAAATATGGATTTAAGCCTTCTGCGGAGTGGTTGGAAAATGTGCAAAAATCAGCACTTCAATTTGGTGGAGGATGTTCTGCTGCATTTGTTTCTGAAGATGGATTGATAATGACAAATCATCATTGCGGAAGAGACCAACTTACTTCTATGCAAGATGAAGGTGAAAATTGGTTGCGTGATGGATTTTATGCTAAATCGATTGATGATGAAAGAATTGTTCCAAATCTGTTTGTTGACCAACTAATTAAAATTGTTGACATTACTAAAGAAGTAAAAAGCGAAATGGAAAAAGGGGAAAGCGACAACGAAAAAATTACTTTGCGTGATTCGTTGCAAGCTAAAATTATTAGAAACGAAGAGTTAAAAAGTGGGTTGGTTTGCAAAGTTGTTACTCTTTATAATGGTGAAAAATATTCGCTGTATTTTTACAAACGCTACACCGATATTCGTCTTGTTATGGCTCCAGATTTCCAAATTGCCGCTACTGGTTGGGATTGGGATAATTTTACATATCCTCGCTACGAATTGGATTTTATGTTTTATCGTGCGTATGATGAAAACGGAAAGCCAGTAAAATCGGAAAACCACTTTACTTGGAGTAAAAATGGAGCAACTGAAGGCGAACCAATTTTTGTTGTTGGAAGACCTGGAAGCACAGATAGATTACTTTCAGTTTCTCAACTTGAGTATTTGCGCGATATTGTTTACACAAATCGTTTAACTCTTTACGAGGAGATTTATCAAGTTTATTTTGAGTTATTCAATAAATATCCGGCTCGTGAATCTGAATTGCTAAATTATGTTATGGGTTATGGAAACGGACGAAAATCGTATGCTGGAAGGTTATTCGGTTTAAGCAAACCAGAATTAATGGCAAAAAAAGTCAGTTTTGAAAATGAACTAAGAGCAAAAATTGCAAATTCGCAAGAATTATCAGAAAAATATAAAAATCTTTGGAGCAATATTGATGTGGTTATTTCAAAATTAAGAGAAACTTCAGCTGAATATTACGGCTTTCAACCTCAGCAAAGAACAGCTTCATCTTATTTTAGAATAGCTTACGCAATTGTTGAATATGCAAAAGAAATGAAAAAAGAAGAATCCGCCAGAAATCCTTTGTATAAAGGCGAAAATTTGGCAAATACTTTGAAAAATATTTTTCCTACAATAATTGATGAAGAATTTAATAATCTAATTCTAAAAGCGCACGCAAATACTGCCACAAGCATTCTTGGAAAAAACAATGAAATTTTGAACAAACTTTATGGCGGAAAAACTGGAGCTGATGCGGTTGAGTTTGCTCTTAGCCATTCACTAATTACAACAAAAGAAAAAGTGGATGAATTATTAACTTTAACACCAGATGAAATTCTAAATTCTAACGATTCGTTTATTCAATTTATTGTTAATTCACAAAGTATTTTTGAAAAACTCGATGCTGAAAGAGAGGATTTGGATAATAGATTAACAATCCTAAATCAAAAGTTAGGCGAAGCAGTTTTTGATGTTTTTGGCGATAATATTTCACCAGATGCAACGCTAACTTTACGAATTTCTGACGGCGTTATAAAAGGTTACGAATATAATGGCACAATTGCTCCAGGCAAAACTACTTTTTATGGTTTGTGGGATAGATTTATTTCATTTGGTAAAAAAACTTATCCTTGGGGATTGCATCCAAGATGGCAAACTCCACCTGCGGATTTGGATTTGTCAATTCCAACCGGTTTTGCTTCAACTAATGATATTGTTGGTGGAAATTCTGGAAGTTCCTTAATTAATAAAAATATGGAAGTTGTTGGATTGGCTCACGATGGAAATCTTGAATCACTCGCTGGACATTTCATTTTTGATGAGACAAATAATCGCACGGTTTCTACCGATTCTTGGGGATTGCTTGAAGCATTAAAACATATCTACAAAACCGATAGACTTGTTGAAGAATTGTTAAATAGCAAGATTGAGTAAAAGGATATAAAATGAATTCCAATAAATTTAAAAAATACAAATACAACGGAGCTAGAACTTTAGTTTTATTGCACGAAAAACATTTACGTTCTTTTTTATTGGTTTGGCGTGAAGCTAAAAAATTAAATATAGCGTTACCTGAAACGAATGATTTAGATTATCTTTCATTAGATACACTACTTCATCACGTTTTTAGAGCAGCTAGAGGCTACATGGTTTGGATATGTGACAAGTTGGAGCTTCCAGACCCAGAAATAAAACCAGCACCCGAAGCCGATAAAATTGAAAGCGAATCGGATGAATACCTAACATACTTGTTGGAAAAATGGCGTTTGCCACTAACCGATTTACCCGAAGAAAAATTCCATTCCCCAACATTCAAATCAAATTGGGATGTTGATTATTGCATTGATGCAATGCTTGAACACGCTGTTATGCACCCAATTAGACATGAATTTCAAATAAAAAATTTGATTGAAGGATAAATTATAACCCTCCAAAGCACCTAAACTTTGGGGGTTCAATTTAAAAACGAGCCATTTTTAGAATGAAATAATTGAAAAACCTCTAAAACAAACCATCAACAGTTAAATATCTTTCACCAGTATCGTAGTTAAATCCAAGAATTGTTTTTCCTGGTTCAATTTCACTAATTTTTTGAGAAATAGCGGCAAGTGCTGCTCCGGTGGAAATTCCAGCAAAAATACCTTCCTCACTTGCAAGTCGTTTGGTAAAATTGAAAGCGTCATCTTTTGTAACTGAAATTGTGCCATCCAATATTGCTAAATTTAAATTTTGGGGAATAAAACCAGCTCCAATTCCTTGCAGGGCGTGTGGGCCAGCATTTCCTCCACTAATTACTGCCGAATCAATTGGCTCAACA